>Ga0208101_10001_pt1 | contig 150201 bp, 152 predicted proteins | sample Subbioug_CSW11AC_FD_184823 | JGI IMG/M metagenome (GOLD analysis project Ga0208101, IMG submission 184823) | Serpentinite rock and fluid subsurface biosphere microbial communities from McLaughlin Reserve, California, USA - CR12Aug_CSW11AC (SPAdes) | ecosystem: Environmental > Terrestrial > Deep...
GCACCCGCATCTTTTTCAAGCTCTCGCTGCAGCACATTTTCGTCTAGGTGCAGCCTGCCGCGCTCGGTGTGGTGCCTAGTGGTAATGCCAATGGCGGTCATTTGACGCAGAGTCAGAGTCGCGTCAGGGTCAGGCATCGGGTCAGTAAAATCGCGCCTCATGCGCCCTACGACGCGCTCTAGCAGGTCGTCACCCCGGAGCAAGCCACTGCGAGCGCGCTCTTGCCACCGCGTCACTTCGTCGTCGCTCATTTCGTTCTTTTGCTCGTCGGTCAAGGGCAGAAATTCGCGGTGGCGTGGGGCGGTGAGCTGCGTGTTAAAACGGTTGAGCGTCTCATTGTACAAAGTGACGAAGTCGCTGATACTTTTAACTACACTCTGACGATCTGTGGCCACCGTAACCGTGGCCCTCTCCCCCGCGGGCAGGGTGTTGCGCAAAGTAAAGGCCACCCCATTAAGGGTAAAGGTATTACTAGGGCGCTCCGTCGCTAGGCCATTGAGCGTAAACTGCGCGTTCTGCCCGTCTTGCACGGGGCTTAGGCGCAAGGTTTGTGTAAAGAAAGAGGCATGGGTGCCCTCAAAGCCTATATCGGCGCCGGCGGCATTGTTATTACCCGTAAAGCGCGAGGTAAGGCTCACCCGCCCCGAAAACTCGTCGTAAAAGGCCTGCAGCCCTAGGGTGGCTGAGGAGTTAATGCGGTTTAGCACGGTATTTAAGCTATCGGTGGCGGTATTTATAGTTATAGTCTCGCTCACCCTGGTGCCGGCTTGGTTGTGGTTAAAGAGAGTGACCGAAAGATCCGTCGCCCCGGCGAGCGGTGCGCCATCAATTTGCCCGGCGGAAATGAGCTGACCAAGGGGAACAGTGGGGTCAATGCGTGTATGCGGTGTTACCACAATGCTACCCGCCGAGGTGGCTGTGGCTGAGGACGCCAAGCGGCTAATGGCACTAAACTCAAAACCCATGTCCGAGGCCGCGCCTGTGGGTACCGCGGTTACCGCGCGGTCGTTGGTGGTGGCGGCAGTAAAGCGGCGGTAGCTGCCCTGCAGGGTCATATCAAAGGCGCGGTTACGCAGGGTGGTAAGTTGCGTGTTCAGGGTGCGCATATCTTCGCGGCGCCACTCTAGCTGCGTGCGGTTCTGCGTTAGCCTATTTACCCGCATACTCTCGGCACGCACTAGGTCGCGCACCATGGTCTGTGTGTCAAGGCCAGTAGCTAGGCCGCCAAAACGCATCCCCGTGCGAATGTTGTTCATAACTAAGTCCCCCTTTGCTGGCAAGTCTACTCTATCTCGCTTACTACATCGGCCTTTAGCGCCAAGGCTTTAGGGCCGGGGAGGGCGCTTTTTTCAACCACAGAGTACACAGAGAAAGCAAGAGAGGAACAAGGAGTTCGACAAGAATAACCTAGGTATTCTATCCTAAGCGTTCTATCTTCCTCTCTTTTCCACGCCTCTGTGACCTCTGTGGTTGATAGCGTCTCCCTCTATCGGCGAGGCCTGCTCTGTGGTAAAAAAGCCTCCACCGAAGTGGAGGCGAGTAATTACGAAGTGGGACTTGGCGACGTAGTATGCTACTAACGGAGGAGTTGCAGCACGCCCTGGGGCAGCTGATTGGCCTGCGCGAGCATGGCTTGGGCGGCTTGCGAGAGGATGTTGTTTCTTGTAAATTCCATCATCTCTTGGGCCATGTCTACGTCGCGGATGCGGGATTCGGCCGCGGTGAGGTTCTCAGCCGAGGTGCTGAGGTTGTTAATAGTGTGGTCGAGACGGTTTTGGAAGGCACCTAGCTTGGCGCGCTCTGTAGATACGGTACTTAATGCAACATCAATGGTGGTGATGGCTGACTCTGCAGCTACGTGCGAACCTACATCAACACCAAAAGTAGGCGCTGAACCTTGTACCCCAAGTGCCCTTGCGCCCATGTCCCTAATGGACACATTTAGGTTTTGATCGGCATTAGCACCTATTTGCAAGTCAATAGATCCACCGCCACCGACAACAACGGTGGTAGCATTGGTATCTGCGATAGTCCCATCCAGTCCTTGCACAGTCAATCCATTGGAGAATGTAACGCGATTGCCATCAGCACTGGTTTGGGTGTGAGTTCCGCCAGGTCCGGTTAATGTCATTACGGCATCAGTGCCAGCCGCGCTTAGGGTGGTGGCTGTACCACCGGTGGCTTGTAGCCCAAGTCCGATCAAAACACTTGCCGTTCCAGTCACTTGAATAGTGTCATTCGATCCGAATCCTACAGTAGTAAGGGCTATCCCAGCTCCGGCATTACCCGACGCTTCAACACCAGTCCGCACACTTACACTATTGATGATGGCTATTGCAGCCTCGACCGAAGTGCCTGACGCTAATTCTATGCTTTCACCATTGAGCGTGAAATTGCCAACGCCTGCTGCGGCGTAAGCTTGTGCTACGTCAATGGTCGCCCTTGTTCCCACTGTTGTCGCAGTCACGGTGTATGCACCCAAGGCCGTTTCGGCAGTGGTTCTATATCCGGCGTCGACAAAGCTACCTGCCGCAGCACCAGCGTCAGTAACGGTCCTCGACAAATCACCATTTAAGAGTGTTCTGCGATTGAATTCTGTGGTGTTAGCGATGCGGTCTACTTCCTGTGAAAGCTGATTCACTTCGTCTTGAATCATAAGTCTGTCCTCGGCGGTCGAGGTGTCATTCGCAGATTGAACGGCCAATTCGCGCATCCGCTGCAAAATGGCGTGGGTCTCATTGAGCGCGCCCTCTGCCGTTTGAATGAGCGAGATTCCATCTTGCGCATTGCGAGTTGCTTGGTTGAGCCCGCGCACTTGCCCGCGCATCTTTTCGGAGATGGCCAGACCTGCGGCGTCGTCGCCGGCGCGGTTGATGCGGAGGCCCGAAGATAGCCTTTCTACGGAACGACCGGTATTTACTTGGTTGGCAGAGAGTTGGCGATGGGTGTTAAGAGCAGACATGTTGGTGTTAATTCTCATTACTTATTCCTCCTTGATTTTTATCGGCGGCTTCCTTGCCGCTGAGTTGCCCGTCGCGCGCCGGGCCCTTCGTATACTTTATCGTCGATGACGGCGCAAACTTTAGGGGGAGTGTTAATTTTTTTGTGGAGTCTAGGTCGTGGGGTAGGGTGCTGGCGGCTTGGTTTTCGCTTTGGATGGCTTCGTAGATTTCTTGGCGGTAGATGGCTACGCCGCGGGGGGCGCTTAGGCCTAGGCGCACGGTGTCGCCTTTAATTTCGACTACGACTAGTTCGATATTGTCGCCAATTTTAAGACGCTCGCCCACTTTACGCGCCAGGACTAACATGGCTCGTCCTCGGTTTCGTCCGCCGTAAAGAGGGGGTGGCGGAGGGGGTAGGCGGTGTCGTGCAGGACGACCTGGCGGCCCTGTGGGGCGAGGGTGGAGTCGATGACCACGGGGGCTAAGAGATTGGCGGTGGCCTTGGCTAGTAGGCCGCCGGGCACGGAGATAATGGCGTAGACTTTGGCGGCGGGGCTAGTGCCTGCCGCCGTACGGGCGAGGGCTAGGTCGTAGTCTGGTAATACTTGCTCTATGTCGAGCAGCAAGAAGGCGGCCTCTTGGTCGTGGGTAAATTGCAGCCACAACAGGTAGGGGGCGACTTCGGTCTGGCGTAGCAGGGCCTCTTGCCAGGTGGGCAGGCCCAGAAAGCCCTCGCTAAAGTTTATGATTTCGTCGGTGGACAGTTCAAGCTCACCTAGGCGGCTACTACTTATGCGCTTGGTCATGTGCTGGGCTAGCGCAAGAAGTCGAGCAGCGTGGGCTGCATGACTCGCGCGGCGGCGCCTAGGGCGGCTTGGTAGACGCTCTCGCGCACATTAAAATTCATAATGGCCTCGGCCATGTCGACATCGCCTAGCTTGGAACGCAGGCCGGTTAAAGTGACGCGCTCCTCGTCGTAGCGCATTTCGGCCATTTCTAGCCTGTTTTGGCGGGCACCGGTGGTGGCACGGGCGTCTAGCACTTGGCTTAGGGCTTGGTCTAGGGCGGCTAGTGAATCTTGTATATCGGCGGTGGGCGTGGCTCTTAGGGCATTACGCGCCATTTCTAAGGCACCAAAGACATTGCCACCTTGAAATAATTCGGCCCCTGGGATGTTGACCTGCATCTCGATGCCGCGCATTATCTCGTAGCTTATAGCTCCCCTGCCCTCGGTAGGGCCAAGAGTGGAGAGCTCAATGGTGCCATCTGGGAGTTCAACCGTGGCAAAAGGTAGGCCGCCGTGGTGCGTGCCCCCAAATAGGGTGCGGCTGCCGTCAAAAGAGCTGTTGGCCAGTGAAACCACATGGCGGAGCAACTGGTCTACCTCGCGCGCGTTAAACTCGCGTACCTCCGGCGGCAGGGTGGAGTTAGCGCCGGCGAGCGTTAGCTCCTTGGCGCGGTGGAGGGCCTCGCCTACGGCCCCTAGGGTGACGTCAGTCATATTAAGCCAGGCCACGCCGTCGCGCACATTGGTTTGAAACTGGGCGCTTTCGTGCAGGGTGGCATTGAGATTTAAGAGGCGCGCCGCGACCACGGGGTTGTCGGAGGGCACGTTCACGGTGCGGCCAGAGGCCATTTGACGCTGGGCCTCGCTCATTTCGCGCAGGCTGGCGTGCAGGTTGCGCATCACATTATTGCGCAAAGTAGCATTAGAAATGCGCATGGCTACTGCCTCCCTAGGTTAATAATGGTCTGTAAGATTTCGTCCATAGTAGCTAAAAGACGGGCCGAGGCTTGGTAGCCATGCTGAAACTGCACCATGTAGGCCAGTTCTTCGTCAATGGATACCCCGGCGGCCTCTTCGCGGCGGTTTTGCAGCTGATTAGTGAGCGACTCTTGGTTAAGCATAATGCGCTCGGCCTGCTGGGCTTCGACACCGAGGTCGGTGACCATGCCGGCAAAGTGGCCCTCAAGCGAGGCGGTGCCACCGGGCATCAGGGCATTGCGCAAGCGGGCGATAGCTAGGGCATTGCTGCCATCGGCCAGACCGGCAGCCGGCCCCGCAGCGCGCAGCAAGCCGTGGTTGGCGACAATATCGGGGTTGACGCGGATATGGCGCGCCTCCTGCCCCGTGGCTGTAGTGTGGGTGACAAAAAAACTCTTCCAGTCTGCCCCTACGGGTGGCACCGCGGCGCTAATAGGCTGCCCAAGGGCATGCACCGTATTGACGCTATCCCGCAGGGCCACGGCCAAGGTGTTTAGGCGGCCAAGAAATTCGCCGGAGATAAAGCTACGGGCGGCAGTGATGCCCGAGAGCTTGCCCTCGCTAAAGGCGAGGTTTTCGCCATCGGGCCAGGTAGCAGTCATTTCGCCCCCGACGCGGACACTTTGTAAGGGCACAGAGCGGCCCTCTTGCACGAGGTGGCGGCCGCCCACGGCCACATTTATGGCGCCGTTAGGCTGCTCTAGGGCCCTAAAATCCACTATTTTAGCTAGGTCGTCAAGCAATACGTCGCGACGGTCCATAAGGTCGTTCGGGTTTAGGCCAGCACCGAGATTGGTCACTATCTGCTCGTTCAGCACGGCTAGCTGCGAGGACAAAGCATTGATGTCCACCACGGCGATCTCGGCCTTGACATTCAAGTCATTTAAAATTACTTCGGCCTGGGAGGCCAAGCTGTTAAGCGAGGAGGCTAGGGTAGCAGAGGTCTCTACCACGGCGGCCCGCACCGCGCCTGAGGTCGGGTTTTTAGCCAGCTCTTGCCATGAGCCCCAGAAGCGCTCCAGAACATTGCTTAGCCCGGTATCACTTGGCTCCATCAGGATCATTTCCACGGTGGCTAAGGCCTCGTTACGCTCTTGCCAGTTGCTTTGCTTACTGAGCTGCTGCCGCAACTGAAAATCTAAGAAGCCGTCACGCACGCGGCGAATTTCGGCGATGTGCACCCCTGTGCCCATCATCCCCGCCCCTGCCCCACGATTACCGGTGGCAGAGCCCGAGGGCGTGGTAGCCTGAAAAACCGCCTGCTGGCGCGAGAAGCCGACGGTAGAGGCATTGGCAATATTATGGGCGGTGACACTAAGTGCCGTCTGATGCGCGCTCATGCCGCGCCGCGCAATGCTAAAACCAAAAAAGGTAGATGCCACAAAAAAACCTCCTTAAGCGCGTCTATCTATTGCCTGTCCACTCCAGTTGGGCAGCCCCTGTGTGGGCAAGCCGTAGTTGCTGCCGCCCGTCAGGGCCCCTAGTACCCGCCGCGCAAAATGCAGGCTCTGCTGGGCCAGTAGCTGATTGCCCGCCACCAAGTCTTGAATCTCACCCAGGAGCTTTCTTTCCTCGGGGGACAAAGCCATAAGACCAGATGTGCCCTCTAGCAATGCTGACCACAGCTTGTTCTGCTCGGCCACGAGCGCCGCCATGGCCTCTAGGTCGTCAGCTAGCATCGCTTGCCGCTGCTGTTCTAAGTTGTGGCGTAAAAGTGGCAGGGCCTCGCTCATACTGTCTTCCCCCGGGCCTGCAAAATGTCGCCCGCTAGGGTCGCGGCCAGACGCATAGTGTCCACTTCATACTGGCCCTGCGCGAAGGCATTCTGTAAGCGCTGCACTTTGTCTGCAGCAAAGGGCTCCTCCATCTCTAGGGCGGCCTGCAAGAGGCGCGCCGTGGTCGAAATGGCAATGCTGTCACCCTGCACCCCGGCATCAGGCAAGGCGGGGGTATCGCGCTTAGCGGCCGGGCGCGGCTCAATATTGCGCAAGTACAGCTCGAGCTTAGGGTTTACTTTCATGTGGACACCTCTATCTTTGCATGGCTTTTTGTAAAAACTCTGTAATTTGCCTGAGACCGTATACCCCATGGGCGAGATTAGCCTCGGCTACGGCGCGGGGCATGCCGTAGATAATGGCAGATTCTTCGGACTCGGCCAGTATATGCGCTCCGACTCGGTGCAGCACCCTAGCCCCCTCTAGACCATCCTGCCCCATGCCGGTGAGGACGATGGCCAGCACACTGCCGCCAAATTCTTCGGCACTTTTGAACAAGAGGTCGACACTAGGGCGAAAGGGCGTGGCCACATGGTCGGCAGGTAGAACCTGCAAGTAGCGGCGCAGGCGATCTTTACGCACCACTGTATGAAGCCCGCCCGGGGCGATGTAGACTACCCCGCCTGTAAGCGGCATGCCGTCTTGCGCCTCTACCACTTTGACCTTGCCCAGCTGCCCTAGCCGCTGCGCCATGGGCCCCGTAAAGGTGCCCGGAATATGCTGCGCGATTACCACTGGCAGGGAGCTATTCGCGGGCAAGGCGGGCACGATGTGCTGCAGGGCGGCCGGACCCCCGGTAGAGCAACCGATAAGTACTAGGTCGTAGGTGCGCGGCGCAGGTACGCCTACTTCGAGGCGACGCGCTGCCCGAGGCCACACCACGCCTGCTGCGGCGCGGAGTTTCGGCAAGATGGTGGCCGCTAAATCGAAGGTATTGGCGGCGCGCTCTGGCTTAGCAATAAAGTCAATCGCGCCTATTTCTAGCGCTTGCAGGGTCTCTTTCGCGCCGGCCTTAGTCAGACTGCTGACCATGACGACGGGGGTCGGCGTTTCGCGCATAATGACGGCTAGGGCCTCGAGCCCGGTCATTATAGGCATCTCGATGTCTAGGGTAATGACGTCTGGCCGTAAATCGCGGCACTTCTCTACCGCTTCTTTGCCGTCGCGGGCAATGCCCACTACCTCTAGGTCGGCACTGCCACCGATGATGTTGCCAATGAGCTGTCGCATAAAGGGTGAGTCGTCGACAACAAGTACGCGTACTTTTTTCTCGTTACTCATAGCTAGGACATCAACCCCAGTAGGCCATTGATGTCGAGAATGGGCACGACCCGCCCATCGCCCAGGATGGTGGCACCTGCCAACTCTTTGTTCTGGGCGAAAAAGGGGCCTAGGGGTTTAAGCACTACTTCTTGTTCACCTAGTAATCGGTCAACGAGTAGCCCAACTTTAGTGGCTCCACTCGCCGCTACGACTAAGCTCTGCGGTTTTTTCTGCGGGGCGGGTAGGGCGAAAAGGGTATGCAAGGCGACCACGGGCACAATTTGCTCGCGCAGCACCAAGCATTCACGCCCCTTGACCACGCGTAAATCGGCGGGGTTTAGCTTGCGTGTCTCGATAACGGTGGCGATAGGCAGGGCGTAGTCTAAATTATTGGCGCTCACTAGCAAGGCGCGGAAGATGGCCAAGGTGAGGGGCAGGCGAATAGTAAACTCGGTGCCCTGCCCTAGGGTGCTGGCAATGTCGACACTGCCACCGAGCTTTTCAATTTGGCTACGCACTATGTCCATGCCCACGCCGCGCCCCGAGACATTGCTAACGGCGGCGGCGGTGCTTAAGCCGGGCAGCAAAATGAGACGCTGCTTTTGCGCTTCGCTAAGCCCCGCTAGGTCGCTTTCTGTGAGTAGCCCCATGGCCACCGCTTTGCGCGCCACTTTGGCCGCATCTATGCCGCCGCCATCATCCTTAACAGAGATAACCACCTGGTTGTCCTCGTGGCGGGCGCTGAGCAGCACTCGCCCCGTGGGTGGTTTGCCCTTTTTTTGGCGTTCGCTGGGGGTCTCGACGCCGTGATCGACGGAATTACGCACTAAATGGATAAGAGGGTCTCTCACCTCTTCGACGATAGTGCGATCTAGCTCGGTATCGGTGCCTTCGAGCTCTAGCTCAATATTTTTTTCTAAGTTCTGGGCCAAGTCGCGCACCAAGCGCGGGAAGGTGCCAAAGAGCTGGGCGATGGGCACCATGCGTACCTTCATTATTTCGCGCTGTAAGTCGCCCGTGATGCGCCCTAGTTGGCTAGAAACAGCCATCAGGGTACGCACATTTTCATCCTCTTTGTTTTGTCGCTCTAGGTGCGTAGCGACATTGGCCAGGCGATTGCGCTCTATAACCAGCTCACCCACTAAGTTCATTAGGGCCTCAAGCTTGCGCACATCGACCCGCACCGAGTGCTGACGAGTATCGGCCTTAGTGACAGTTGCCTTGTCAGAGCCCTCGGCTTGAACTTTCTTGGCCGCTACAGGGGCAACTCGTACATCTTCAACATCACCGTCATTGCCAAGTATGGCTAGGACTTCATCGCTGTGCCGCTCGGTCGAAAGCACCACGGCAAAGCGCTGCTCAAACTTTTCATTTAAGAGCTGTTCTTCAGCCGGGTCACAGTTTAGCACCGACCCTAGGCCGCGCAAGCTCTGTAGCAAGAGAAACACCCGCACCCCCTTCATGGGGGCATCAGGGCGAAGCGTCACTTCTACTTTGTACTCCAGAGCCGCAGCCGAGTTGGTACCTGCGCTCTGCGCCGCGCTGGCGGCGGGTGGCAAGGCGTCGGTGGCGCTCGCGACTTGTGCGTTGCTGCCAAAAGAACCTAGCTCAGCAATAACCGGCGCGAGATTGTACTGCCCCTCGCTACCCGAGCGATAAATATCTTGCTTAATATTTTTGAGTAAGTCGAGAGCGCCAAGCAGGGCCGTAAAAACTAGCGCCGTGGGGGCAAGCTCTTTCTCACGCAAAAGGCTCAGCACACTCTCCATATGGTGCGCAATGCTCGCCATCTGGGTGTAGCCCATGGCTCCGGCGGAGCCTTTAATGGTGTGCGCGTCGCGAAAGACGACGGAGATGAGCTCATGGTCGGAAGGTTTTTTCTCTAAAGAGACGAGATTAGTCGCTAAACGGTCGACCATCTCCTCTGTTTCGTCTAAAAATAACTGTAGATATTCATTACTTTTCACGAAATCACCCCTTGCCTGGCCGTTAGTTCTTGGGTAAATAGTCGGGCGGGGTCAAGCAAGACCACCAGTATCTCCCCTGTCGTCTCTACTACCTCTTGCTCTGCTACGACGACCACATCGAGAGCCGCCAAGTAGTTCATGGCGCCATAGACTTCGTGCTGGCGATAGTTTAAATACCGCCCAAAAAAGCTCGGCAGGGATTTATCGACAAACAAGTCAAGGGCGGGCGCAGAGGCAGCCTGCCTTAGAAGCACTGCGTTTTCCATAAAACGGCTTTTGGTAATAAAGTGCCCGTTGCGGTCTACTAAGTAGCGCTCGCCCGTCTGACCAAAGGGGGCAAACTCAAGGCTCTGGTCTTTAGACAAATCTGTGGTCATGAGGATTACGCCCGTCACATGCCCCTGCGGGCTGCGCAGGGGCTCAGAAACCGCCAGGATAATGCCGCCGTCAACAGCCGAAACGACTATTTCATGCGCGGGCGCGCCAGTAAGCGACTTGTGGACATACTTGCGTTTTGACAAGTCCAACGGCTTGTGCGCGGTGTTCACTAGGCTGTGGCCAGTGAGGTCGGTAATGGCGATGTTCTCAATAGCGCGCAGTTGGCTGCGGCGCGTAAACAGCTCTGCCGTGGCCAGAGCATTGGCAGCTGTCTGCCAGAGCGGTAGTTCTGCCAGCAGCTTAACTTGCCCCTGCATCTCCGAGAGGCGCAGGGCAATGGCGTTTTTCTCTTGCTGCACGAGGGCATCTAGGGTTACTCGCGCCGAATGCTCGGCATTTTGCTGCTTGTAGTGGCACACCCCGAGCACAAAGGGGGCAGAAATAACCGCCGGCGGCGCGGTAATGAGCGCGGCGGCGATATCACTTACTTCAAGCACGGCATCGACAACTAGGCCGACCAATACTTCCTCGACTTCGACAAAGATTATGCGCGTCTCCTTGCTGTCAACGCGCGGCGGCAGGCCGAGCCGCGCGCGCAGACAAATGACGGGGGTAATCTTCCCCCGCAAGTTGACTACACCGGCGATGTGCTTGGCGGTGCGCGGTACAAAAGTCAGCGCCTCAAGGCGCGAAATCTCGGTGACTAGCCGCGTTTCAATGCCGTAGTACTCTCTATCCAAGGCAAAAATTACAAGCTGCAAATCCTGACTCATAACCGACCTCCAATTGCACTTATCTTTGCTTCTATTATTGTCTAATCGGCTTTAAGTGGCAAGTATTTAGTAGCAAGAATAAAGTGTTGCCAATTTGACCGTTTACGAGTGCGCCTGATTGACAATAGTGATGGCGCAAATTATTCTAATGGTAGTTAATATGCAGGTAGGGGAGAGAATTTATGCTAAAGACACTACGGGCAAAGCTTGTTTTCGTCATGATACTGGTATGCACACTGCCTCTTGTGGGCTTTGGGGTGGCTACTGTACTGCGCTATGTCTACACCATGGACGAAGCGGCGCAGGCAATTCTCGCGGGGAAGCACGAGGGTTTGATAAATACTTTGAGAGCAAGGTATGATGCACTGCTTGCTCATGCCACTAGCTTGGCCATGTCGCCTACGCTTCTCACGGGAAACAATACCGCTATACTCGACTTACTGACCCGCACGCGGGCAGACTTGGCCAATGTGGCCTCGATTACCCTGACCGATGCGCAGGGCGTGTCTAACCTGAACACGGCTAACGCCGTGCTTGACCTCTCAGCCCAGGAGCATGTACAGGGTGCCCTCAGGGGGGTGCCCTCGAGTGCCATTCGCAAATCTGCTATTGATGGCTCGTTAGTCTGGGTTTTTGCCGCGCCGGTGCGCAACCAAAGGAATGCCATCGTCGGAGCAGTAACCATTGCCACCCCGCTGGCCACTGATCCCTACCTGCCCCTGAGCCATTTTGAACATACCGGCGAGCGCTACCTCGTCAATCGCGAGGGTTTGTTTGTCACTGCCAGCCGCTTTGTAGAACAGGCTCCTCTAGCCTTGCAGGCCTCCGCCCCAGCGCTAGAACGCTTTGCGCCAGGAGCCGAGGGCAAGTTCTTTGGCCGTTACATAAACTACCAGGGACTAGATGTCTTTGGTAAAATGGAGTTGGTGCCAGGGCCAAACCTAGTGGTGGTGGCCGAGGTTGGCGTAAGGGAGATACGCGCCGACGCCATGTCAGTAGTTTGGTTTATGGCGATTGCCTTCCCGTTTCTCATTGCTGCTGCTAGCATCGGGGCCTGGGTTTATGCTTCGCGTCTCACTTCGCGCCTAGTACCCGTCGTCAAGGGAGTGCAGGCCGTGGCTGGCGGTGACCTGACTTATGCCTACACAGCCGGTAATGATACAGACGAACTAGGCGATCTCTCGCGCGCTTTCGCCCAGATGATTGGCGACCTGCGCACCATGATTTCAGGAGCACAGGCTGCTTCCTTTGCCTTGGCAGAAAAATCGGGCCTTATTAGCGGCAGCATTAAAGAAGTCGCCGCTGGTAACGACAGCCAAGCAGGAATTACCCAAGAAATCTCGCGCACGCTCGAGCAATTGGCCGCCGCTACCGAGGAAATTGCCGCTAATGCCCAGAGCGCCACGGCTGCCAGCTCTAATGCTCGCACCGCTGCCGCCGAGGGAACCGCCAGGGTAGGTAACTCCATAAATTCCTTAAAGACGGTGCAAGAAAGCGTCTTAGCGCTTTCTACTGTTTCCAAGCAAATCGGTGGCATTGTCTCTGCCATTGACGATATCTCGGACCAAACGAACTTACTGGCACTAAACGCCGCTATCGAGGCCGCGCGGGCGGGCGAGCACGGCCGAGGCTTTGCCGTCGTGGCCGACGCGGTGCGTAGCCTAGCTGAGCAAAGCAGGCAGTCGACTAAGGAGATTACCAAGCTCATCGCCTCTATACAGGGGCAGATAGACGGCGCAGTAACTATCAGCACGCAGGGCGCCGCGGGAGCCAAGAGCGCGCAAGAGGCCCTAGAGAACATCGTGGCGCAGATAAACAATATCGCGCTCATGGTCGAGGGCATCTCCGCAGCGGGTGAAGAACAGGCGGCAGCCGCCAACGAAGTCTCGGCCTCTATGGAAAATCTGGGCGCCATCACCGAAGAAGTCGCCGCCTCTTCCCAAGAGAGCGCCACCGCAGGGCAACAACTAAGCGAACTCGCCAAGTCACTTTACACCGCAGCGACCAAGTTCCGCACCTAAACTAAGCTCACCTTACCTCTAGCAAAAAGACCCTCCCCACGATAAACGGGGAGGGTCTTTTTTTACCATAAGGATTTAGGAGACGATTTCAACCACAGAGGACACAGAGGCGTGGAAAAGAGAGGAAGATGGAACGAGCACATCCAGTTTTACTCCTTGTTTCTTACATGTATTTCTCTGTGTACTCTGTGACCTCTATGGTAAAAAACGCGCCCTCCCCTTGGCGAGGCTTGGCTGGCGTTGTCGCTAGGCGTGGCAATGAGAGAGATGGAAAACGTGCGGCCGCGCAACCAAACTCCTTGTTCCTCTCTTGCCTCCTGTTTCTTGCCTCCTGTTTCTTGCTTCCTGTTTCTTGCTTCCTGTTTCTTGCTTCCTGTTTCTTGCCTCCTGTTTCTTGCTTCCTGTTTCTTATTTCCTGTTTCTTGCTTCCTGTTTCTTGCTTCCTGTTTCTTGCCTCCTGTTTCTTATTTCCTGTTTCTTGCTTCCTGTTTCTTGCCTCCTGTTTCTTGCCTCCTGTTTCTTATTTCCTGTTTCTTGCTTCCTGTTTCTTGCCTCCTGTTTCTTGCTTCCTGTTTCTTGCTTCCTGTTTCTTGCCTCCTGTTTCTTATTTCCTGTTTCTTGCTTCCTGTTTCTTGCTTCCTGTTTCTTGCCTCCTGTTTCTTGCCTCCTGTTTCTTGCTTCCTGTTTCTTGCTTCCTGTTTCTTGCCTCTACCCTCCAGTCTGCTTCTCGTTATCCCCTACAGATAATGAAGCCACCCAAGCACGCAGCACGGTGAGATGGCTCTTTAGTCTGCCATAAATTTGCTCTGCGAGTTCCTCGTTATAGGTGTGAACAGCCAAATTACGGTCGTCAGCCATGAGGAGGGCCTCAGTCGCAAGTGCGTCACTGAGGTAGCCTACTTCGCGACATGACCGGATCACGCCTTTTGGGCTACTGACCTCGACGCCTTCACGTACGAGCAAAACCGACTTGGCGGCCTTCCACGTTGCTTCAAAGGCGAGCTCAAAGCGCTTAATCGCGGAGTCGCGCCAGATAGCGCTAGCCTGGTCAATGACCACTACCTCAGACAACGCCGCTACAGCCTTCATGGCCTGGTTAAGGCGTTCTTCTACTCGCTCCATAGGATTCCCTCCTGCCTGACTTTGGTCCTGAAAGACTCTGCCACATGATAGAGGTCTACAACATCTACTTGGTAAGGTATGGACGACTCGTGCAGTAACTCGCGCAGCGTGGCAAACATGTGTGGGGAGACTTGCCCTGCATGGTCGACGGCAAGGTCAATGTCCGAGCTGTGCCTTTCTTCGCTCTTGGCAAAGGAACCAAACAAATAAACTTTAGCGGACGTCCCTTGTAGGAAGGACAAGACCACGGCCTTAACCCCAGACAAGAGTTCCGCACGTCCTCCCTCTGCCCCACTCGACAAACACTTGCTAATCATTACTTACTCCCCCCTATGGTGCCGGCGGTAAATCTGCTCTAGGAGTTCCAGGCAGAACTCGACGGCAGTGGTTACGGTCTTTTCGTCTATATTGTCTACTGTATCGGTCGGCCAATGCCAGTTAGGCAGGAGCCCGTTTTCGTCTAGGGCTAGTAGGCTGATGGCTTTGTAGCCCCTCTGTAGCGCGGGCAAGGCATCGGTAGAGAGCAAGTTGTAGACGCCTTGGCGGACATCGAGGTCGGGTCTAGCCTTGGCTACAGCTTGGCAGGCCATTAAAATTTCGGGCGTGGAGCGAAAAGTAGGAAACATGCCCTCACCTGACATGTAGTGCAAGGTGCCCGCGCCGATATTGTCTAAGTTAACAAACCAGGCCTGACGGTATTCCCCACCCTGTTGTTCGAGAAAGCGCACCATGCCATAGGTGCCCGACTCTTCGCAGCCGGTGAGCAAAATAGTTAAAGCAACGCCCTCGGGCAGTTTTGCTTTTACTTTCTCGGCCACGGCCAGCACGGCAGCCACCCCCGAGGCATTGTCATTAGCACCTCTGGTGTAGTTGTTCCATAGTTCGCGGTGCAGCAGGGTGCCACAAATAGTCAGCAGGTACAGACAGGGGATTAAGGCGGCGAAATGCCAGAAACCCCCTAGTGCAAGGCCTAGGGCGAGTAAGACCGGGGCAGAGGCCATAGCGGCCACCATGGCCAAAAAAGAGGTACGAAAGTGCGGCACCATTTGTGGACTAAAATTAAGCCCTGCTTTGCTGCTGTCAAGATGTGCGACCAAGACTACTTGCTGCCCACTGCCCTCGCGGTGCTTGGCTATAATATTCTGGCTTAGCCCGGTGGGCAGTAGCCTGCTCAGGGTCGCCACCGTGTTTAGCTCGAGAAAGAACAACACAGCACCAAGTGCGCCTAACCACCACCAACCGAGAAGCCACGCTACTAGGGGCCAGAGATAAAAGACGATGTAGAGCCAACCAAAAGTAGTAAGGGCACGAAATGGCTGTACTTCTACCTCGTAACCCCACTCGGAAAGCTTCGCAGCGACGTAATCGGCCGCTTTTTTCTCGCCTTGGGTGGCAGAGCCGCGCGGGCCGATAACTTTAGCTAGCATGTCTATGTGATCCTTAACCATGGTTGCACTCTCCCGTTCTGCTGCCTTTCACCTTTCTTCACCATAAAACAAAGAAGTCCTGCCAGAGGCAGAACTTAAGTCCATTTTCTTAGCCCTAGAGCCACCGCTCCCAAGGGGCCATGGCTATGACACAGGCCACAAAAATAATGCCATCCACTATGGTCGGCCGCACTAATAGGCGCACACCCTGCACTCCTACGATTACTGCCATGGCATAAAACTCGGTGTCATAGGCTTGTGAGTTCCATCGTTTGCCCGGTCGCGCCGGGCGGCAGCGTCGTCCTCCCACAGTCTCTCCCCCTTTGCTGCTCTATTGTATGCCAAGAGCAGAGAAGAGGTGTTTTCGACCAAGGAGGCGCAAGGTAACTGTTATATACCCCGCTATGGGTGAATATACTTATGATCCCCTCTCCGTCCGAGAAAGAGATGACAATTTCCGACGCACCCTAGCCACTCGCCCATGATTTGATAATAGGTATAAGCAATACTGATTCATGCTTACCCCTTCAAGCTTAGACCGCTCTGCCAATTCTTTGTGTAACGATCTTGGTATCCTAAGCTTAAACTGTCCTGAGTAGCTATCGGTGGTGTCCGCCTTGGGCACTTCATAACCGTCTTCCAAGGCCGCTTGAATCCATTCTCTCTTTGCGTCCTCAAGCATGCTCATACCAACACCCACATCAAACGCACAAGTTATACATCCCTGCAGTTCTGGGATAGAGAGTACATACCCTCCCTCCGCTTCATCCCTGACAACCTGTACCCTGTAGTTTTGACGCATGTAGTAATCAAGATTCTTCACTCGAGGGCACCTCCCTTTCAATCATGGCTTTCACTAGTTTAACGTATGCCAAATTGATGGGCTCATCTACTGGCACGGTGATAGGTGCGCTACCCTGCTTACGGAATGTCCAGTGGCTACTGCCACTGCCTGGCCTACGACCAATGTAGCCTTAACCTTCAAGCACCTTCTTGACCTCAGAGAAGCGAACGTCTCGCGGCATGGAACATATGCGCGATAATAATTTCTCCCACTGCGACACCTGCAGAATACCCCCCCTAGACAATACATAGCATGGTGGCTCATGCGGTGTCAAGGAATAATACAACCGATACACCACAGGCATTAGCCCTCGAGAAACCTTAGAAAAGAATGGCGATGGAGCGCGCTCGCCCCGTGCTGCTCTAGTGCGGCGCGGTGTTTTGGGGTGCCATAGCCTTTGTGCGAGGCCATGCCGTAGAGAGGATACTCTCTGTCCATCTCGACCATGTAGGCGTCGCGCGTTACTTTGGCGATGATGCTCGCCGCGGCGATAGAGAGAGATTTTTGATCACCCTTGACTAAGGCTTGCTGCGGCACTTGCACGTTAGGCAAGGCAAAGGCGTCAAGCAGGAGGTAGTCAGGACAAAGCCGCGCGATAATTTCATGCTGACAACTCACTACTGCGGCTACTATGCCATATTGGTCAATAAAGCGCTGGTCTCTCTCTGCTACAGCTAGGTCGACTGCGACAGCGCGGATTTCGGCAGCACAGGTACTACGCTGTTTCGCCGTAAGGAGCTTAGAGTCATTTACGCCGCTAAGCCTGGCATCTCGGGGTAAGATAACGCCGGCCACCATAACGGGGCCGGCCAGGGAACCACGCCCGACTTCGTCCATACCGAGTACACGCTGGTAGCCCTGAGCCCAAAGCTCCCTTTCATACAAAAGGAGAGCTTTGTGTTGCTCTTCTTGGCATCTGTGGCGCGAGGCGGGGGAGCTAGGCATGGTCGGGTACTTGGTCGAGAGTGAAGCGCCCGATTTTGCCTTCGCGGAATTCGCGCAGTAAAATATCGGCGATGCGGTTAAGGTCTACTTTACCTCCGCCGATTAGGCATCCTCGCTTACGCCCTAGGAGTTCGAGCAGTTCATGCCCGGCAGAGGGCATAGTACCTTCTAATCGGAAGTGCCGCTTAAAGGCCTCGGGGTACATTTCTACCGCGAAAGCGGCTAGGCTGCCAGCTAAGTCGAGCACATCGAAGCCTGCCGAACTGATAGCGCCGGTTACGGCTAACTTGAAGGCCACGGCCGGGTCATCAAGACGGGGCCAGAGTAGGCCTGGGGTGTCGAGCACCTGCGTACCATCCGGCAGGTTGATCCACTGCTTAGCTTGCGTCAGCCCCGGCAAGGCCCCGGTACGTGCCGCCGCTCTACCACTTAGGCTGTTAATAAGGCTGGACTTACCCACATTGGGTATGCCCGCCACCATGACACGAACCCCGCGCAAGGCCTGCCCCCCCGCCTTGTCGCGCGGAAGTTTAGGGGTGACTTTTGCTTTGACCTCTTTTAAGAGCTCTTTTGTGCCACGGCCATCGCGGGCATTTACCTTAATAGCGGGTGTCCCCAAGTGTGCAAAGTAGGCCACAAAACGCTCTGTGGCCACCTCTGCCGCCAGGTCGGGCTTAGTGAGGGCGATAAGGCGCACTTTGTCGCCCATGATGGCGGAAAGCAGAGGGTTAGCACTGGCGAGTGGCATACGCGCATCCCGAAGCTCAATGACGGCATCGACTAGGCCTAGGTTCTCTTCGAGCAGGCGTCGCGCCTTGGCCATGTGGCCGGGAAACCAGTGAATTGTCATGCAAACCTCCTCTAGTGCCGTACCAAACGAAGCGCCGGCAGGGGCCAAAAAACGGCCATGGCCTTTCCTTTGACGTTGGCGAGGGGCACAAAACCGACCGTTGCATCACGCGAATCAAGACTGAAGTTGCGGTTGTCCCCCAGCACAAAGACTGTACCCTCGGGTACTACCTCCGGCCCAAAGACCCCATGCGTGGGCGCCTTAAGATAGGTTTCTGGCAGCGCCGCGCCATCGACAAATACTTGTCCGTCGCGCACCTCTACCGTCTGCCCACCGACCGCGACCACACGTTTAATAAAGTCACGCCAAGGTTCCTGTGGGTAGCGGAACACTATGACATCAGAGGGCCTTGGCCCGCCGAGACGGTAGGTAAGTTTGTTCACCAGCACACGCTCCTGATCAAGGAGGGTGGGCTGCATGGAGTGACCATCTACGACATAGACTTCAACCAAGAACATGCGGATAATAAGTGCCAGTATAACTGCCAGAGCAAAAGCCTTGCCCCACTCAAATAATTCTCTACGCCACGAGCTTGTCATGTATTGCCTCCTTGCTGCCTAGCGAAAAAGGGACCAAGCTAATCGGTCCCCCCCCTGTTTACTTGCGTAAGTCGCGAATACGGGCAGCTTTACCGGTGAGGTGTCTGAGATAGTACAACTTAGCGCGGCGTACACGCCCACGGCGCATTACTTCGATCCGCTCAATGCGTGGAGAATGCACGGGGAAGATTCTTTCTACACCCACGCCGTAAGAAATGCGGCGCACGGTGAATGTCTCACGCACGCTCCCGCCGTGGCGAGAAATAACCATACCTTCGAAGATCTGAATACGTTCTTTGCCGCCTTCGACAACTTTAACGTGAACCTTAACGGTGTCCCCTGCTCTAAAACTTGGCAAGTCTTGACGCAACTGCATCATTTCTAAGCCTTTAATAATTTCCATTAATAGCCCTCCTTTCCGTCTGCACTGGTGACGGTACCTAAACATTGTTGATCATGCTTAGTCAAACCCCGAGTGAAAAGCTCGGGACGCCTGCACATCGTTCGCTTGATAGATTGCCCACGGCGCCACTTGGCAATGCGGGCATGGTCTCCTGACAAAAGCACCTCGGGAACAGCTAAACCGCGAAACTCGCGCGGCCGCGTGTAGTGGGGATATTCAAGATAGCCATCTGCCGAAAAAGTCTCCTCCGCCGCAGAAAGCTCACTACCGAGCACCCCCGGCAAAAGACGCGCCACGCAGTCTACTAGCACCATAGCCGGCAATTCGCCGCCCGTCAAAACATAGTCACCAATAGATATCTCTTCGTCAACCACAAGGTCGACCACACGCTGGTCGATCCCTTCGTAATGCCCGCAAATAAGGACCAGCTGGCTATACCCCGACAGCTCGACAGCCTTAGCTTGATTGAAAGTGTGCCCTGCGGGGCTCATCATAATCACCCTGCGGCGCGTCGGCTCGATGTCACCGCCCTGCTTTAGCACATCCTCGACGGCGAGAACAACGGGTTCCACTTTCATGACCATGCCTGCTCCTCCGCCGAAAGGGGTGTCGTCGACAACGCGATGCTTAGAAAAGGCGAAGTTGCGCACATCGGTCAGGCAGACCTGCAAAACACCCTTGGCTATGGCATGCTTGAGGATACTCGCCGCTGTTACCGGCGCGAACATTTCTGGGAAGAGCGTTAGTACATCTACTCTCACTTTTCGTCCACCAACCCGAGAGGCAGTGTGACCTGCATTTCCTTCGTTTCTAGGTCGATATGGTGAACTACGCTTTTTAAAGCGGGTAGAAGAAGGTCACCACTAGGGGTCTTAACGACATAGACATCATTGCTACCAAGGTGAAGTACCTCTTTTACCGTGCCGAGAAAACTGCCTTTTTCGTCGTTAACTGTAAGCCCAATCAGCTGGTAGACATAGAAGCTCCCAGATGGCAAAGGCAGGATTTCGCTTTCTTTGACGAGGATATCCCCGCCAAGAAAAGCTTCTGCTTGCTCACGCGAGTCGACTCCCTGTAAGGCGAGGATAAAGAAGCGCCCGAAAGGCCGGACGGAGAGAACGGTAATTTCTTTCTCTACCCCTCTGCCACGCCAAAGCAAATTCGCCCCCGGCAAGTTCGCAAATCTGTCGGGGTGATCCGAATGGGACCGGACTTTAAGGTCGCCCTTCAGTCCATGTACTCCGAGAATCTCCGCAATACAAATGAGTCGAGATTCCATTTTCTCACCTAATTCCCCAGTTACTTAGCCGATCTCCAAAAACACTTTCTCGTCGCCGCTATTGGCGGCCTTAAGCACGGTGCGGAAGGCTTTGGCGATGCGCCCCTGCTTGCCGATAACTTTGCCCACGTCTTCCGGTGCTACTGTCAGGCGAAAGATTAGCCCCTCCGCGCTTTGCTCCATAGTCACTTCGACTTGGTCTTTATGCTCGACCAAATGCTTGGCGATAAACAGAACGAGATCTCGCAATTTAGTCACCCCCGCCTAGGACTTCTCTAGCAGGCCTGCTTTGTTGAAAATGCTGCGCACCGTGTCAGACATTTGTACGCCCTGCCCTAGCCAGTAAGTAGCCCTCTCATGGTCTACTTTCACTACGGGAGGATTCTGCGTGGGGTTGTAGTAGCCTATTTCTTCGACGAAACGACCATCTCTGGGAGCGCGGGAATCAGCCACGACTAAACGGTAGAAAGGCGCTTTCTTGGCACCCATTCTCTTTAATCTTATCTTTGTTGCCATATGTGTCACCCCCTTTCAAAATACCCTGATACCCCCTGTTACCTGCTACAGGTAACAGGTTATCTGCTACAGGTAACAGGTTGCATGTTACATAAAGGGAAACTTCATTTTACCGCCGCGCTTGCCCTTTTCGGTAAGGCTCTTGACTAGCTTGCGGGCTTGGTCGAACTCTTTGAGCATGCGATTGACTTCTTGCACTGAGGTGCCACTGCCCATGGCGATGCGCCTCCGCCTGCTACCGTCGATAATATCTGGCTTGCGGCGTTCCTTGATGGTCATGGAACAAATGATGGCTTCGATGCTTTGGAGCTTCTTCTCGCCTAGCTCTAAATCTTTGACCTGCTTAGCCGCCGAAAAGCCCGGAATCATACCCATAAGCTGTTCTAGCGAGCCCATCTTCTTCACTTGCTGCATCTGCTCGAGGTAGTCTTCGAGAGTAAAGCCCTGGGTACGCATCTTGCGCTCTAGCTCTTCGGCCTTCTTTTGGTCGAAGGCTTGCTCCGCCTTTTCAATTAGGGACAGCACGTCACCCATGCCGAGTATGCGCGAGGCCATGCGGTCCGGGTGGAAGACCTCGAGCGCATCGAGCTTCTCACCCACCCCAATAAACTTAATCGGCTTGCCGGTGACGGCCTTGACCGAAAGAGCAGCACCGCCGCGCGTGTCACCATCTAGCTTGGTCATAATGATGCCGTCGATACCGAGAGCGTTGTTAAATGTCGTAGCTACATTGACGGCGTCTTGCCCAGTCATGCCATCGACGACCAGTAGCACTTCGTGGGGCGAAACTACCCGGTGCACATCTTTAAGTTCTTGCATAAGTCTTTCGTCGATATGCAGGCGACCTGCCGTATCTATAATTACCAAGTCGCGCCCTTGCCTCATAGCATATTCTTTGCCTTGGCGCGCGATATCAGCCACATTCGTTTCCCCCGCCACTGAAAAAACGGGGATATCTAGCTGCTTGCCCAGAGTCTCTAGCTGCAATATGGCCGCCGGTCGATAGACGTCGCAGGCTACCAGCAGTGGAAAACGCCCTTGCTTGCGCAGTAGTAAGGCGAGCTTGCCCGCCTGGGTCGTCTTGCCGGCACCCTGCAAGCCCACAAGCATGATCACGGTAGGCGGCTTAGGCGCCATACTGAGCCGATTTGAGGTGCCTCCGAGCAAGGAGATAAGCTCATCATGCACGATCTTGACGATGTGCTGGCCAGGGGTGAGGCTTTCGAGCACTTCTGCCCCGATAGCTCTGCCTTTAATAGCCGCTACAAAGTCCTTGACTACGGCGAGGCTCACGTCGGCCTCCAGCAAAGCCATGCGTACTTCGCGCAAGGCCTCGGCAATATCTTTTTCGGTCAGCTTTCCTTTGCCGCGCAACTTCTTAAGGGCGGCTTGAAGTTTGTCACCGAGCCCTGCAAACAATGGCACAGCCCCCTAGTAAGTAAGTTTTTCTATAAGTGAAAGCGCTTCATCTGTATGACCGCTTAGAACAAGCTCCTTTAAACGCCTTAACTCTTGCTGCTGTTCAAGAAAACGTGCCACCAGCGCCAGCTTGCTCTCGTAAAGCTCGAGCTGTCTCTCAGCGCGGCGCACGGTGTCATGCACGCCTTGGCGAGAGATGGCGAGCTCATCGGCAATTTCTGCCAAGGAGAAGTTCTCCTCGTAGTACAAGCGGCACGCCAAAACCTGACGCGCGGTAAGCAATTGGCCGTAAAAGTCCAACAAGAGGTTGGCACGTACGAAATGTTCCATTTACCCCTCACCTCAAGTCCTTGACCTGCTCTAGGATACCAAGAAGATTCGCTCTTGTCAAGGCAAAATACTTGACAGCAAAGGTGATTTACTCGGCAAAAAGCGCTTCCGTAAATTCTGCGGGGTCAAAATCGCGCAGATCGGCGATTTTTTCACCCACGCCGATTAATTTGATGGGGATATTCTGCTCTTTGGCGATGGCAAGGACGATGCCGCCCTTGGCCGTACCGTCGAGCTTGGTGAGCACGATGCCCGTAAGGGGTACTATTTGCGCGAATTCCCGCGCCTGTACGAGGGCGTTTTGCCCGGTGGTGGCATCGATGACTAAGAGCACCTCCTGCAGGGCGTTAGCCGCCTCACGGTCGATGATGCGCTTAATCTTACCTAGTTCCTGCATCAAGTTCGACTTATTGTGCAGCCTGCCCGCAGTATCGATAATAAGTAGGTCGACTCCTCGCGCGCGCGCGGCATGCAGAGCGTCAAAAACGACCGCGGCGGGGTCGGAACCATCGGCATGGCTAACCACTGGCACACCAGCCCGCGTAGCCCAGACCTGTAGCTGTGATGCGGCAGCTGCCCTAAAAGTGTCTCCGGCCGCTACCATTACTTTGGCACCCTCTTGCTTGTAGCGTTCGGCTAGCTTGCCAATGGTTGTCGTCTTACCTACTCCGTTAACGCCTACCACTAAGAAGACGTTAAGTGTGCCTGGAACGTAGCGCAAGGGCTGTTTTTGCCCTAGTTCGCGCGCGGCTATTTCTTTCATTACGCCACGCAGTTCCTGGCCGTCGGTCAGTCTACGCTCCCTTACTTGCTTCCGCAATTCCGCTAGCAAGTGGGAGGTGGCCAGGACGCCCACATCGTGGAGTAGAAACAGTTCTTCTACTTCCTCGAACAAACTTTCGTCAATTTTACGCCCGGTAATTACCTCGGTCAGTTTGGCCATGAAGCCTTGGCGAGTGCGTTCGAGGCCTTCTTTTATGCGCTGAAAAAAACCCATAGTTTCTCTCCTTCATGCCTCTGCAAGTAATCTTAAGACGAAGCTAACTCGGACACCCGCACCGTCAGTACCTTGGAGACGCCTTGCTCAGGCATGGTCACGCCGTAGAGCATGTCGGCTGCTAACATCGTCCCCTTGGTATGGGTGATAAGCAAGAACTGCGTGCTCAGGCTAAGCTCGCGTAGGACGCCGATAAGGCGGCCCACATTGGCATCATCAAGGGCGGCATCAGTTTCATCTAGCACACAGAAAGGTGTGGGCTTAACTTTAAGCACGGCACAGATTAAGGCGATAGCCACCAAGGTGCGCTCACCGCCGGAGAGCAGGCTGATATTCTGTAGCCGCTTGCCGACAGGTTGCACATCTATCTCGATGCCCGACTCAAGGGGTTTGTCTTTGTCGGTTAGGCTAAGCCGCGAGGAGGCACCGCCAAACAGACGGTTAACCATGTCTTGAAAGGCAGACTTTACCTCCTGAAAGCCTGTTAAGAATCTCTCCCCCATTACGGAGTCAAGACTGGCAATGACTTCTTTAAGTCTCTCTGATGAACGCGTAAGGTCTTCTTCTTCCTGTGAAAGAAAAGCCACTCGTTCGCTAAGGCGGGTAAACTCTTCGATGGAGGAGAGACGCACAGGGCCTAGGGCCAGTATTTCTTGGTCGAGCACTTCTATGGCCGACTCCGCCTCCGCGCGACTCGAGATGTTGACCCCTTCTGTTTCACCCGCCGGCCCATATTCGGCTCGCTTGGCGAGAAGGTGTTCGGCTTCGACTTTGAGGCGCTCTAAACGTAACTCCATATTATGTAGTTTAAGGCGCAGGGCGTTACTTTCTTGCGTATTATTCTCTAAAGCAGCGACAATTTCTTGGTGCCTAGCTTGCATAGCTAGGCGCTCCTGCTGTAACTGCAGAACTAACTCGGAGAGAAGCTCTACCTCCGCCGCAAAATTGCCCATTTCTACTCTCAGTTCGGCAAGTAAATTCTCTAGGCGAATACCTTCGCTCTCTAGGGTAGCGCACTCTAGAGCAAGCTCTGTGGTGCGCTTGAGAGCGTCTGCTAGCAAACCTTCGTGTTCGGTGAGGCGGGCGGCCAAGCCAGCAACTTGGGCTTCAGTTCTGGCCAAATCGAGTCTTAGCTCCATGCGGCGCTGTTCTCTGATGACACGCTTATGGCCTAACTCGGCGTTTACCCTCGCTAACTCCTCTGCCTCCGTAGCTAATGTGGCCTGCTCCGCTCTGGCTGCAGCAATAGCTTGCTCTAAGTACGCAATTTGACGTCTGCATTCGGCCTGCTCGTAAACATTGGCCTGCTCCGCTTTATGGGCCCCTTCGCTTTCCCTGGTATATTGCTCTATTAAGGCGGCGGTCTTGGCTTGAGATAACTCGTAGCCGAGCAAAGTACGCTTCGCCCCATCAATTGTGGCACGCAAGTTCTCGACGCGAGCTAAGGCTAGGGCCATGGTCGCTTGCCAGGAGGCTTGCTCCCCTTCAAGCAACTGGAGTTCTTGCCGTAAGCGCAAGGCGTCCTTGGCACTGTCTTCGCTCTCTCTCTTTCGCGCCAGGAGCCAAGCCTGGCGTTCAGGTCGGCTACCGCCCGTAAGCGATCCGCTAGGCAGGCGAATATCGCCCTCTAGGGTGACAATGCGCCATATATGACCCGTTTCCTTGGCCACGAAGGATGCTGTGTCAAGATTAGCTACCACGAGTACATTGCCTAGGAGCTGCTCGACTAGCGGGCGCAGTTCCTGCGTGCTCGATACAAGGTCAACGGCCCGGCCCATGAAAGCCTCGTGGTTTCGTAAGCCGGTTGGCACTTCGCGCGCTGACCGCGGACGCAGGGAGTCGATGGGATAAAAGGTTGCCCGACCCTGGTTGCTGTCCTTTAGTCGCTTAATGGCCTCTTTTGCTTGTCCTTCAGTGGCGGTGACAATATCGGCTACAGCCCCGCCTAGCGCGACTTCTATAGCCGTCTCTAACTTAGGTGAGGTGGAAATCAGGTCGCCCACGACTCCTAGTACGCCCGGCAAGCGTGCCTTAAGAATAAACTTAACCCCGCGACTTAGGCCTTCCATCTGCTCTTCACTCGCCTTCTGGGCGCGAAGACGGTTCTCGGCACGAAAAAGCTCTGATTGTTTCGCGCTCAGCGCTGTTTCGAGCTGTTTTTGCTTCTGGCGCAAGTCAGCGAGGTGCGACTTTACTGCCTGTTCTTCTAGAACGAGCTCTGCAAGCCGAATCTTCTCGGCGGACACGGCGGCTTCTTGCTCCTGATGGCGCTTTAGCTCTAACTCACCCTGCGTCTTTAGCGCCTGCTGCGTGACACAATGCGCCGACAGCCTTTCTTCTAGCAAAACTACTTGCTTTGTTTGGGCAGTGAGCTCGCGCTCGTGCTGAAAGAGAGTGGACGATAGGCTTTCCATCGCTTCTTTTAGCAGAGCCTCGCGTCCTAAGGTAGGGGCGTCCTCGGCGCTATCTAGCTCGGCAATCTCACTGCGAGCTTCTTTCTGGCGTGAAGTAGCGGCGGCTTCATCTTCGCGCATGTGCGCGAGGCGTAGCGCAATTTTTTGCTGCTCCACGCGAGAATCCTGTAGGCGCTCCTGTAAAAGATTTCGCTGGGCTCCGAGCTTTTCTAGCTGAGTGGCGGCTTCGCTCCTGCGTTCATCCTTTTGTCGCAGGACCAAGCGCTTCTCGTAAAGACTCCTCTCGCCATCCTGCAGCCGCGCCTGGATTTCGCTGTCGAGCAAGGACTGCGCTGCTTGCTGTGCCAGTAGACTACTGCGCGCGAGTTCGCCTCGCAAAAGGTCATCGCGCAGGCGCTCTGCTTGCTGCCCAAGGCTTTGAGTCTGCCGCTCATTCAATGTAAGCTCGTAATCTAGTAGGCTTTGCTCTAGGCTGCGACGCCGTACCGCGAGCCCTTGGTAGGACTTGGCCCGCTCGGATTCCGCGGCGAGTGGCCCGAGCTGAGCTTCTAGCTCGGCGGTTACATCTTTTATGCGCAGTAAATTAGCGGCCGTCTCGGCCAGCCTAGTCTCCGTTTCGCGCTTACGCAGTTTGTAACGCGAAATGCCAGCTGCCTCTTCGAAAATGACGCGGCGATTGCGAGGGTCGGCGCTCAACATTTCTTCAATTCTGCCCTGCCCCACAAAAGAGTAGGAGTCACGTCCTATGCCCGTATCGAGAAAGAGCTCCGTAATGTCTTTAAGACGGCACGGCCTCTTATTGATGAAGTATTCGCTTTCGAGATTGCGATAGACACGGCGAGTAATGGCTACCTCAGTAAAAGGCGTGGGCAAGCGTAAAGACTCGTTATCGAATATTATGGTCACTTCGGCAAAACCGATACTTTTGCGTTTGGCCGTCCCGCCAAAAATGACATCTTCCATACGGCTACCACGCAGAGCACGAGCAGACTGCTCTCCTAAAACCCATTTGACGGCATCCGCAATGTTGCTTTTGCCACTGCCATTAGGCCCGACGATCGCCGTCAGGCCCTCACCAAACTCAACTTCGGTTTTGTCGGCAAATGACTTAAAACCATGCACCAAGACGCGTTTAATTTTCATCTTTTTCGTCCTCCAACGCTACCATTAGGTAACTGCGACATGCGACACAGGGGACGGTTCTTTTTGTCGCAGAACATCCGACAAAAAGAACCGTCCCCTGTGTCGCAACGTCCCCTCTGTCGTTAGTCTACCGCGGGTGAACAATAAAACGCATGGCTGTGCGTTCCTGTCCATCAATGAAGATATCGGCAAAGGCGGGAATAGTCACTAAGTTAACCCCATTGGAGGCCACATAGCCGCGGCAGATGGCAATCGCCTTCACTGCCTGATTAACTGCCCCCGCCCCAACCGCCTGTAGTTCTGCCGTCCCTCGCTCGCGCAGTACTGCTGCTAAGGCGCCCGCGACCGATTTTGGATTTGAGTGCGCCGATACTTTCAAGACCTCCAAGCCCAATTCCTCCCTCGCCAACTATCTCTACTTCATATGCGAGGGAAACGCCCAAGTTGTTACTTTTCACCGCGCAATTTGCGTAGAGCGAGGAGTGCGGCGGCTTGTTCTGCCTGCTTTTTGCTCTTGCCTTCGCCTAGCCCGTAGGCAAGGCCGCGGACGAACACTTCGACTTGGTAGGTGCGATCATGATCGGGGCCACTCTCTTGCACCAGGGCATATTTTATAGATTCGGGTGCTAGCTCTTGCAGGGCACTCTTGGCGTCAGCCTCCGACCACGACTCGGTGACCTCGGTCATTAGGTCGCCATAGAATAGGTCGAACAACTGCCGCGCCCTTGGCAGACCACCCGAAAGAAAGGCCACCCCGAGTAGTGCCTCTATGCAACCGGCTAAGATTCTTGGCCTTTCATAGCCTCCACTACCAGCAGCACTTTTGCCGAGCAAGATGTACCTGGCAAGGCCAAACCGCTTGGCGATCTCTGCTAGAGCGGCCTCGCAGACAAGGTTAGCCCGCAATCTGCTGAGCTGCCCCTCCGCGTAGTGGGGGAATTTAGCATAAAGACTTTGGCTACATAGCAAGGACAGCACCGCATCACCCAGAAACTCCAGGCGCTCATTGTCCGAGACGCCAGCATGATTATTGATGTAGGAAGAATGCGTAAGCGCCTGCTTGAGCAGTGGTTCATCCTGGGGGGTAAACCCAAGCTTCGTGGCCAATTCAATTACTACTGGCAAGATTTTCTCTCCTAAGGCCTTTTCAGGATGTAGTTGACGGCATCGGCAACTGTAGTGATATTCGTGACCTCATCGTCCTCGAGAGTGATGTCAAACTCCTGCTCGATGGCCATGGCTATCTCCACCAAGTTAATGGAGTCTGCCGCGAGGTCCTGCTTAAACCGAGAGCCCATTTCCACCCGGGCCTCATCGACTCGCAAAATTCGCGCGGTAATACGGCGTACTATGGCAAAAACGTCTTTCATGCTACCTCTCTCCCTTCTAGTAAGGAACAACCACTAAGCCTATGGCTCCCGGACCAACGTGAACGCCGACAACAGGGCCAATTTGATTGGTAATTGTCTCTTCGACTTTGTACGCCGCCTCGACTAATTTCTTTAAGTCTGCCGCCCGCTCGGGGCAATTACCATGCATGATGGCCACACGAACACGCGAACCATGGGGCACAAACTCACCCGCTGACTCTACCAGGCTAGTTAGCACTTTACTCATCTTGCCCCTCACCTTGGTATGGGCTACAATGCCGCCATCCTTAAGACGCAGGATAGGATGCACATTGAGCAAGGCCCCAAGCAGGGCACTCGCCTTGCCAATGCGCCCATTGCGCTCAAGCCAGACTAAGCTCTCGACCGAGATAAAGTAAGCGAGCTTGTCACATACGGCCTTGGCTTTTTCGACGATCTCTGGCCTACTCGCCCCTTCATTACGTGCCCGCGCCGCTAAAATGACGGCGAGGCCAAGACCAAGGGAAGTGTTCAGGCTATCTATGAGGGTGACTCTGCCCTTGCCGACCATTTCTGCTGCCAAAACAGCAGATTGGTAGGTGCCAGACATGCCAGAGGAGATATGTATAGAAATTATTTCTGCTGATTCTTCCAGGACTTTGTTGTAGACATCGACAAATTCTCCCGGCGAAGGCTGTGAGGTACGAGGATGCACGGTAGCTTGCGGCAGCATCTCGAAAAATTCTTTACTGCCGATGTCGACCCCGTCTTTATAGCTCCTCTCTCCGAAGATAACATTAAGAGGAACAACCACGATACCTAATTCTTGGGCTAATGCTTGCGGAATGTCAGCGGTGCTATCCGTAACAATGGCAATCTTTTGGCGTGTCATGGCAATCATCCTTTCATATTCAAAGAAATTCTACTTTTCCGCCAGGCCAGTGATTTTTTTGATCACCTCCTGGGTGATGAATTTTTCGGCCTGAAAAATACCGTTCTTTATAGCTAAGGCCCTAGACGAGCCGTGGCACTTGACGAAAACACCATTGATGCCAAGTAGCGGTGCCCCACCATGCTCGGCATAATCGAAGCGACGCTTCAGTTGGCGTAAACTAGGTTTAAGCAGTAAGGCACCTAGCTTGCCGCGGTAATCTGCCAAGAAGGCCTCGCGCAAGAGTTCGAACATGGTTCCGGTTACGCCCTCCATCATTTTGAGTAAGACATTGCCGGTAAAACCGTCGCACACTACGACATCAAACTCTCCGCTGAGCAGGGTTCGCGCCTCCATATTGCCGACAAAATTTATGCCACTCGCAGCAAGAAGCGAAAAGGCGTCCTTGCTCACCTGATTGCCCTTCCCCTCTTCGCTGCCGACATTAAGCAGAGCAACACGTGGCCTTACTTTGCCAAGCACTCGTTCGGCATAAATAGAGCCCATCAGGCCGTACTGGGCGAGATTCTCGGCCTTGGCATCCATGGTCGCGCCCACATCTAGCAGGACCACCCCATTGCCTTTCACAGTAGGCAGGAGAGGTGCTAGGGCGGGCCTTTCCACATGGGCGATACGGCCAGCGATTAAAAGCCCCGCAGCCATAAAGGCACCTGTATTCCCCGCCGTCACAAAGGCATCAGCCTGTCCATCCTTGATGAGTCTCGCACCTACAGCGAGGGTGGAGTTAGGCTTGCGGCGCAAAGCGATAACCGGCGCCTCGTCGTTGCCAATTGTATCTGCAGCCGGGACAATGCCTATAGCAGATGACATGCCTTCTTGGCGCAAGGCTACGCGAAGCTTGTCTTCGGGGCCAACAAGGGCAAGCTGTAGCCCCTTCTTCTCCCGCACCGCGGCTATGGCTCCGGCAACAATCTCACTTGGGGCATGGTCGCCACCCAAAGCATCCACTGCTATACGCATAACTACACCTCTACAGTCATATTCTGCCCTCAGTATACTCTAGACCTAGATTCCTAGGCAACAATTTCGCCAGGCCAGCGGGATGCAAAAAAAGGCGGAAATTCCGCCTTTTTAGGAGTTTGCGGCTACTTAACAGCCAAAACTTTTCTGGTTTTGTAGAACCCGCAGGCCTTACAAATGTGATGGGGGAGCTTGGCCTCATGACACTGGGGGCATAGTACCATCCCAGGGGAGGTTAGCTTCCAATTGGCGCGCCTCTTATCGCGGCGAGACTTTGAAGTTTTTCTCTTTGGTAGTGCCATCTAACACACCTCCTTTGTCATTCAGCAAACGCCCCAACACCGCCAGCCGCGGATCTATGTCACGCTTAGCGCAGTTGCATTCGGCTTCATTCAAATTTTGCCCACAAGATTCACATATCCCTAGGCAGTCAGGAGCACACAAGACTCGCAAAGGTAAATGTGCCAAGACTATCTCTGTGCCATATGTTTCGAGGTTAACCATTTGACGGTCGTTGTCTACAAAGTCAGAAGCCAAGAAATCTTCGCTCTCTTCACCTTGACCAAACGGCCACCACATGTCATCGAAACTGTTCTCAAGGACGGCTTCTGCCGGTGTGAGACAGCGCACACACGCGACTAACCACCGGCCAGAGATCTCGCCCGTTACCTCAATTTTGTCTAGAGCGCGAGTGAGAGCGAGGGTGATTACGGCTGGCACAAGTGGCGTAAAAACCTCGCCCTGCATCTCCACAACCTCAAAAGGGAGAGTAACGGCGAATTTTTGGGCCTGGTGCATATTACCGAGCTCAGCAAAGGTAAGCCACATCACTTATCACCTCATAGATTATACACAGGGGTTACTCTACTGTCAAACGATTAGTGTATGCCGACTAGCATCTTAGTGTCACGTGCAATGATTAACTCCTCATTTGTTGGCACAAGGAGAACCTTGACTGTGGCCTTAGCTGTGCTCAGGTCGACTTCTTTACCGCGCACCCTGTTCTTGGCGGGGTCGATTTCTACGCCCATGAAGCCTAAGTGCTGGCAAACTTCCTCGCGCACTTCAGGCGAGTTTTCACCAAGTCCCGCTGTAAAGACGATGGCATCTACACCACCGAGAGCGGCAGCATAGGCCCCCACATACTTACGCACGCGGTAGTAGTACATGTCGAGCGCTAGCTTAGACTTGCGGTCACCCGCCGCCGCGGCATCTTCAATGACGCGAAAATCGCTACTTACCTCAGAAAGTGCGACCATGCCACACTTCTTGTTAAAAAAGTTGCTGGCTTGTTCAGGCGTCATTTGCTCTTTTTCCATAAGGAAAGTTACGATGGCCGGGTCTAAGTCACCCGAGCGCGTACCCATGATGAGACCTTCTAGAGGTGTAAAACCCATACTGGTGTCCACGGATTTACCCCCCGCGATAGCCGCCACGGAGGCGCCATTGCCAAGGTGGCAAGTGATGAGCTTGAGTTCGGTGAGCGGCTTACCCAGCATGACTGCGGCACGCTCTGAGACGTAACGATGTGACGTACCGTGAAAGCCATAACGGCGAATGCCGTATTTCTCGTAAAAGGCATGCGGCAAGGCGTAACGATAGGCATGCTCAGGCATGGTCTGATGGAAAGCGGTGTCAAAGACAGCCACATGCTTGGCCGCGGGCATCAGCTTGTTGCAGACTTCAATGCCCATAATGTTGGGCGGATTGTGCAAGGGAGCAAGTTCCACGCATTCATGCAGGGCCTGCATCACTTCGGCGTTAATAAGTACAGAGGTGGCATATTTTTCGCCAGCATGCACAACGCGGTGCCCCACGGCCTCTATCTCGGCCATGGTCTTCACTACACCATGTTCAGTGCTCGTCAGTGCGTCGATAACCAAGTTAATGGCTACTTCGTGATTGTCGATGGATGCTTCGATAAGCTTGTTGTCCTCCTCACCCCGGCGATGCTTGAGAAAACTCCCCTCGAGGCCGATTTTCTCTACGAGGCCTTTGGCGAGAACACTTTCGTTTGCCATATCAAACACTTGATACTTGAGAGATGAACTTCCGCAATTGATGACAAGAACTTTCACTGGCAGAACCTCCTTGTGGCTTTTTGAGACCCCATTCATTATATAGGCAAAAAACGCGACTCACAAGCATATTAGAGGGGCTTGGCTATGTCAGAATAGCCTTACCAAGAACGCATATATTGTACTACGTGCAGAGACGGATAGGAGAGCGAAAACTATGGGACGGCGAGGACGCAAAGATGTTGGGGGATCACTTCTACTGGCCAGCGTGGCGGTAATACTCACCATCGCCATGGTACTTTTTCCTGAGGATACTTTCTCTGCCGCCTTGAAAGGCCTACGAGTTTGGTGGGAGATTGTCTTTCCCGCCCTCTTGCCCTTTTTCGTTTTCTCAGAGATCCTGATGGGCCTCGGGGTGGTTAATGCCATGGGGGTACTACTGGAGCCTCTCATGCGGCCGCTCTTCAATGTGCCGGGTGTGGGCTCCTTTGTCATGGCCATGGGGCTAGCCTCGGGCTACCCACTCGGCGCTATCCTGACGGCCAAGTTGCGCCGGCAAAACGCTTGTACGCAAGTTGAGGCCGAGCGTCTCATCTCCTTCGCCAACACGGCTGACCCTTTATTTATGTTTGGTGCTGTCGCGGTAGGCATGTTCGGAGATGCTACCTTAGGCACCATTATGGCGCTGGCTCATTACTTAGCGAGCCTAGGCGTAGGCGTATGTATGCGCTTTTATCGCCGCCACGCCCCGCGCACGAAGGATTCACATCATCGCGGCAACATCATCGTCAATTCTCTCGTCGAACTGCACCGTGCCCGGAAACGGGATGGCAGACCACTAGGTCAGCTAATGGGGGATGCCATTCGCAATTCTGTACAGAGCCTCTTGACCATCGGGGGGTTTATTATAATTTTCTCTGTTCTTATAAGGTTGGCAACTATTGTGGGGGCAGTAGACTTTCTAGGTAGAATAATAGCCTTTGTACTGGCGCCACTCGGTGTAGCCGCTGCCCTCGCGCCTGCCGCCGTGGCGGGCATATTTGAAATCACTATCGGCACACAAATGTGTTCTACGGCCCTTGCCCCCCTGCAGCAGAGAGTGGCCATGGCGGGGGCAGTTATTGCCTGGAGCGGCCTATCGGTACATGGCCAAGTGGCCAGCATTATCAACGACACCGATATTAGGCTGACTCCCTACCTATTCGCACGCTTGTTGCATGCGGTACTGGCCTTTGTGGCCACAATATTATTGTGGAATGTTTTTGCCGCCTTTAACATTAACCTAGCCGTTCCGGCCTTTCTCACCACCATACCTAGCCCTAGCCCCTACTTCTTCTGGCATCGCCTCTACTTCACCGGGATAAGAGCGGCAGCCTTCCTAGGGATAGCGGTAGTATTCTCGGCGCTGGTGATTGGCCTCACGAGAATAAAGATTAGCGTCTGGCGTGTAAAAGCCTAGCTTCCACCGCCTCAGCTACTTCTGCAGGAACTAACTCATCGATGGCCCCCCCTAGACGTGCGACTTCTTTAACCAGAGAAGATGAGAGGTAGGAGTATCGGCTGTTAGTCATCATGAACATGGTCTCAATAGAGCTGTCTAGGGTGCGATTCATGAGTGCCATCTGAAACTCAGACTCAAAATCTGAAATTGCTCGCAGGCCCTTAATAACTATCTTGGCATCTAACAGGTACATGTATTCCATGAGTAAGCCTTCAAAATGGCCTACAGAAACATTAGGCAGGTGCGCTGTCACTTGCCTAAGCAGTTCTACTCGCTCCTCGATAGAGAACATGGCATCTTTGGCAGGGTTTCTTACTACGGCGACGACGAGAAGGTCGAAAGCCCGCGAGGCTCTTTCGATAATGTCTAAATGTCCATTAGTAACCGGATCAAAACTACCTGGATAAACTGCCTTAATCACTAAGTGCACTCCCTTTCGGCCATGAAGAAGGACATTTGTGTTTGGCCATAGGTTTTAATCTTAAACAAACGCAACTTGCCTTGCCTTTGCGGCACACTCTCCTTAGAAAAGTGCTCAATGACCAACAAGCCCTCTGTTTTAAGCAAGTCATGGTGCGCAATCAGGCGTAGCACTTCAGCGGGGTAACCTTGCCCATAAGGAGGGTCGGCAAAGATTAGGTCGTAGGTTTCTGCAGCCAGAATGGGCAGCACGGCTTGGAAGGACCCCACTTTGACTTCGAACTCATCACTAGTTATGCCTAGAGACAACAAATTTTCTTTGATTAGCCTAGCCACCTGCGGAGACAGTTCAACGGCCGTCACCCGATGTGCCCCACGCGAAATAGCCTCGATGCCCATGGCCCCTGTGCCCGCGAAAATGTCGAGAAATTTTGCGCCTGCGATGCGGGGGGCCAAGCTCGAGAAAACGGCGCCGCGCGCCTTATCTGATGTGGGTCTGATCGGCAGGCTATCCTTCATGCCGATGGCTCGTCCACCAAGTGTCCCGGCAATAACGCGCATCGCACACCTCGATTCCCTATGTTAGAAAAATACGCCTTACCCTTTGAGTATAAGAGAACGGGAGTGAGGAGACAAGGAGCAAGAGGCAAGAAACAAGAAATAAGGAGCAAGAGGCAAGAAGTGAGGAGAAATTAGAAGAAAGTGGGCAAGCGCCCACTTTCTCGAAAAATGTTCTCTTATGGAAGCTTAGCGCGTGTTGCCACGGCCAGCGAGAGAACGCTCAGCCATTTCGATCATTTTACGTACCATGTGGCCACCGATGGCGCCGGTGTCACGCGTGGTCATGGTTCCCCAATATCCGTCTGCTGGGGTCTGTATGCCAAGCTCTGAAGCTACCTCATACTTGAACTGCTCCATGGCATTCTTGGCTTGGGGGACTACAATTTGGCTACTAGTATCACTACCTCTTGCCATCTTGATTCACCTCCTTTGGTTACTTGCAGGGTGTAAATCGATCCTGCTGAGCATAGTATGCTCCACCGCGAAGGAGGTATTCCCGGTATTACTTTCCTCTTGCTTACTGTCGCCCCAACAGATTTTTTTCGAGCGCTCGCGCTGTCGGCGTATTGGCCAGCCCAGCAACAGCCGTCTCACGTAGAGACGCTGGCAGAAGCCGCCCGACCTCACGCATGGCATCGACCACTTCATCGGGCGGTATAAGGCTGCGAATACCACTTAGCGCTAGTTCCGCAGAGAGCAGCGCTATAGCTGATGCACCCGCGTTTCGAGCAATACAAGGCACTTCTACTAGGCCTGCCACCGGGTCGCACACTAACCCGAGCAGGTTAGTGATCGCCATAGCCGCGCCGTGAAAAACTGCCTCGGTGTCACCACCTAGGAGAAAAACAGTCGCACCGGCGGCCATGGCCGCTGCCGCTCCGCATTCAGCCTGGCACCCGCCTTCGGCCCCGGCCAAAGTAGCGCGCGCACTAACCACTTGCCCAATGCCACCCGCCACAACTAAGGCCCTAACCAACTGCTCGTCATCAATCAGGTGTACCTCGGAAAGCGCCAGCAAGACACCCGGCAGAACGCCACTTGAACCCGCTGTAGGTGCCGCGACTATGCGCCCCATGCTGGCGTTCACCTCGGCAGTGGCCAAGGCGTAGGCCGCGGCTCTCTTGCCTACTTCACCTAAAATACTGTGCGGTGAACGATAGAGCCGTGCTGCGTCGCCGCCCGACAAGCCGCTAGGCGAGAGCTCGGTCTTCTTTAAACCACTGGCTACAGCTTCTTTCATGACCACAAGACTCTGCGAGAGACTCTCCCAGATATCCGCAGCCGTCAAGTTACCCTTGGCTACTTCCCTCGCCAGTATCACTTCAGGCAGGGTCGTGTCCTCCGCTGCCGACAAAAGCGCGGCAAAACTCAACGTAGCACCGTCACGGCGAGATCTGGACAATTTTGTACACCCCGCTACCCTGCAACATTTCAGTCAAGACGGCTCTCTTAAGCGGCTGATCTAGCTCAATAGTCATTACTACAGAGTCACCTTTGGCACGCCGTGAAACATTCATATTGCCAATATTCACGGCAGCGCCGGCGATAAGGGAGGTAAGAAAAGTGATAACCCCCGGACGATCGGCAGAAAAGACGATGATTACATGGCTGGCGCCATCTATTTGCGTGGGAAAGCCATCTATCTCTACTATTGTAACCCTGCCGCCACCTAGCGACACACCGACGACTTCCACGGCTTGACTACTACCAGTTAGCAGTAGTCGCACCGTATTGGGATGCGCCATGCCCTCCTCTGTGGCTAGGGTGTAGCTGAAGGATTCGCGAGCCAGGGCATCAGCGTGGCGCAGCCGAACGTCATCGGGAGCAAAACCTAGAAGCCCACCAAGGACCGCTAGATGCGTGCCGTGACCAAGGTAAGTATGGGCAAAGGAATCATAAAGTATGATTTCGGCCGATTTGACGGGCTCACCTAGTAGTCGCAGTGCTAATTTGGCGATTCGCGCCGCACCCGCGGTATGAGAAGAAGAGGGCCCAATCATCACCGGGCCAATAATATCGAGAAGTCCGGCCATTTTACTCTACCGCAAAAATATAGTAGTAAAACGGCTGCCCACCCGGGAAGAAGTCTAGTGCACAGTTAGGGTATCGCTCTTCGATCATGTCGGCTAGCGCACGAGCAGTGGGTTCTGGGACATCGCTGCCATAGAACAAAGAAATGACCCCGTCCTCATCAGTGACGATTTCTTCTAAAAGAGATAGCGCCACTAAGGCCGCATCTTGCCCTACCGTGGCGATACCCTTGTCGTGCAAGCCGATGATGTCTCCCTCTTTAATCTCACCCACATCACTCTGGTAAGACTTGACGGCGTAAGTAACTTGGCCCGTCTTAACTCCCTGCATCCGCCGTGTCATAGCCTTAGCTACCCTATCTAGGTCCTGTGAGACCGATTCATAAGACAGCATGGCGCTTAGTCCTTGGGGAATGCTCTGACTTCTTACCACGACGATTTCTTTCTTGGTCAATTCCTTGACTTGCAGAGCCGCCATAATGATGTTCTTATTGTTTGGCAAGATAATGACTTTATCGCAGGCTATACTGTTGGCAGCTGCAGCCAAATCTTCCGTACTCGGATTCATGGTCTGCCCACCCTCGACGATAACGTCGACGCCTAGACTTTTGAGTACCGTCGCGATACCAGCTCCTGCAGCCACGGCAACTACGCCGATGCCCTTACCTTCTCCGGGTATGGGCGCGACCTCGACCTCTGGTAGAGCTTCCGACACCCACTGCGTTTCGGCATGTTGCTCCATCATATTTTCGATCTTAATGTCGCTCAAAACACCGTACTGCAGTGCGATCTCCATCGCCCGCCCCGGGTGATTGGTGTGCATGTGTACTTTGATAACATCGCTATCGCCCACGACTAGCAAGGAGTCGCCAAGAGGCTCAAACTGCGGACGCAGTTTATCTTCGTCAATTTTAGATTTATTTATTAAGAATTCCGTGCAGTAGAGAAACTCTATCTCTAAGGCCGCAAACGGTTCTGCCTCTACCCGGGACGGGGGAGGTGCCACAGCGACGGCTCCGGCCGTGTCAAGCGTAAGTGGCTGCCCTAAAAGAGCAAGCAGGAACCCCTGGTATATGAAGACTAAGCCCTGTCCACCTGCATCGACTACCCCGGCTCGCTTCAGAACAGGTAGTAAATCAGGGGTCTTGGCCAGCGTCTTTTCTGCCTGTTCAATAATTGCCCGCATAAGCTTCGCCATGTCCGCCTCGCCTCTAGCTTTTGCTTGGGCAATTTTAGCAGCATCTTTGGCTACGGTAAGGATAGTACCTTCGACCGGTCTCCCCACAGCCTTGTAGGCAGTTTCTACTCCTGCGGCGAGGGCCTGCGCAAATTCTAGGCCAGTGATAACGTCCTTACGCTCTAATGATTTAGCAAAGCCACGAAACAGCTGTGAAAGTATAACGCCGGAGTTTCCCCTAGCGCCCATGAGCGAGCCAGAAGCCACAGCCTGTGCTACCTGTCCACACGTGTTAAGGTTAGGCTTGTCAAGAGATTTTAGAACCGCTTGCAGAGTCAGATTCATGTTAGTTCCGGTATCACCATCGGGGACTGGAAATACGTTTAGCGCGTCCACTTGCTCTTTTCTCATTTCCAAGTTTCGTGTGCCGGAAATGAACATTTGCTTGAGGAGCGCGGCATCGATGTGCTTTGCTGTCAACTACTTTCCTCCTCGCTACTACTTGCCGCTGTTAACACGCACACCTTGCACGTTGACATTCACGTGTTCCACAGGCATACCAACAAAGGTCTCGACTACATATTTTACTTTCTCCATGATGTTTTGCGCAACCTCAGAAATTTTGGTCCCATAGCCTACAATGACAAATAGATCTATGATTACATTGCCGTCTTTAATCTGTACTTCGACGCCCCGAGAAAGATTTTCTTTCCCCAAGAGCTCGATAAAGCCATCACGAATACGACTACGGCTGCACATCCCTACTAGGCCGTAACATTCGAGGGCCGCCACGCCCGCGACTGTAGAGACAGCCTCCTCAGTGATGATTATCTTGCCGAACTCAGTTACAATAGTCTGGCTCACAAGGCTTCCTCCCTTTTGTCCACGTACAATTATTTATTATTCGACTGAACTCGTATTATTCCTGCCTCGCCAAGTCTCTGTGAACTTACAGGCAGCCTTGCCAGCCTCTCTTATCATATGGTAGAATTACTTGCGTGAAAAGGAGGTGCGGTCAAAATGCTTAGATGTGAGGTTTGTGGCAAGAACAAGTCCTCTGGCAATAAACTGAGTTACAAAGGGTCACAATTAACGAAACGCAGCAAGCGCACTCGTTTCCCCAATGTGCAGAGAGTAAGAGTGATTGCCAATGGCACACCCACGCGACTCAATGTCTGTACAACTTGTCTGAAATCAAATCGTGTAACCCGCGCCGTATAGAAAAGAGCTAACTCATCTCCATGAGTTAGCTCTTTTCTATTACGGAGCTAACTGCAAAGCCTGCGCGAAAGCGGCACGATCGGGACTTTGGAAGAAAGCTGCCCCGGCCACCAGATGTGTCGCCCCAGCTATTGCCGCGGCCATGCCCGTCTCTAGATTGATGCCCCCATCGACTTGAATAAAGAAGGGACGCTCTATGTCACTAGTTACCTCTTTTACTGCCGCAATTTTTGGCAACATGGTGCTGATAAATTGCTGCCCGCCAAACCCAGGGTTGACTGTCATGATCAACACTCCATCAAGGTCGGGCCAGACGTATTTTAAAACCTCTGGAGAGGTAGAAGGGTTAAGCGATACCCCTGCCTTACACCCTAGCTCCTTGATGCGGTAGATAAGCCGATGCAAGTGGTTCGTGGCCTCGTAATGGACAGTAATAAACTCCGGGCGTAGCGCTGCCAGCTCAACTACATAACGCTCCGGTTCAGTCACCATCAGGTGAACATCAAATTTAAGTTGGCCGAAACGCTTTACAGCATGAACCATGTTCAGACCATACGAAAGATTGGGCACAAAATGCCCATCCATTATATCTAAATGCACCGATGTTAAGCCGGCCTGTACCACACTCTCAAATTCTTCTCGCAAGAATAAGAGGTCGGCCGCAAGTACGGAAGGTGAGACAATGGTCACTTATACTGACTCCTCTCGCGCTCTTTCAATTCCCCTAGCAGCATGATGTAACTTTGGTAGCGCTCCGCGGATATAGTCCCCGCCTGAACTTCTTGCCCTACACGGCAGCCTGGTTCGTCTTGGTGTCTACAGTCGTGGCCGAATTTGCAGTGCATCCGTAGTCCCCGCATCTCAAGAAAATAGTCGGACAGAGCCAGGCTCGATAGCTCAACTGGCAGATCAAACTTACTGAAGCCGGGGGTGTCAACCACGTAGGCTTCCCACTCTGGCATGTAAATGAGTTCAACGAGACGTGTCGTATGTCTGCCAAAACCTTTGCGCAGGTTCACTTCGCCAACCAAGACTTCGCGCTCGGGACAAAGGTGTTTAATCAGGCTCGATTTACCCACCCCTGACTGCCCTGCCAAAACCGAAGTATGCCCACGCAAAGCGGGGAGCAGAGGGCGGACACAGCCCTCTGCAACGAGGGAGAGAGAAACCACAGGGTAGCCTGCCTGGGTGTATAGGCGCTTGACCTGGTCACCCGAATCGAGATCACATTTGTTGATGACCACCACACCAGAAACGCCCAAGAACTCTGCCGCGACTAAAATTCTATCCAGCAAAACAAGATTGGGCAGGGGCCTAGTGGCTGCACAAACTACCACCACTTGTGTGATATTGGCGACAAAGGGCCGTTCCAAGACATTCCTGCGCGGCAGAACTTGGTCGACGACGCCTTCGCCATCACTAAGCAAGCTAATTTTAACATAGTCGCCCACACATGGGTTTTCGCTCTGCAACCTGAGCCTTCCTCTGGCCCGACAGCGCACTTCACGGTCGCCTAGCTGCACGAAGTAAAATCCCGCCAAGAGCCTAATGATTCGTCCCTGCAAGTAATGCGTGCCCCCTAATTGACAATCTCTTCTCGATCTATCCTACCGTTCAAGCGCACAATAAGGCGCATGGGGGCAAGGCCTGTGACTGGGATTCTTACCTCGCCATCGGCACTACTATGCACTCCCTCGTAGGCGACTCGCCGGCCTTCCCTATCCTCTACCGTAATCTCTACGCGCGTATTGTCGTTGAGCTCACGAGCTGGGATAACTACGGTGATTCGTGCCTGCCTACCCCTACTCACCACAATGCCGATTTCGCCCCCTAGGGCGATCAGTGTGCCCGGTGCAGGCGATTGCGATATGACATGGCCTGGGGGCACCGTGTCATGAAAATCTTGCAGGATAGGTGTTCGCACAGTCAAGCCAGCCTCGCGCAAGGCTGTGGCAACTTCGGCCTCTGATAGACCGATAAGAAGTGGGGTCTGCACGTCCGTGATGGCCTTGCCTAGGCTGACCACAATGTCGATGGGCACGCCACGCTGCGTAAGGAAGCCAGGGCGAGGATTTTGCATAATCACTTGTTCGGGGGGAGCAGTGTCGTGATGCTCAGTATCTTGCTGCCCCAGGGTAAAGCCATGGGCGGACACGGCGATCTGCGCTTCGAGCAAGGAAAGACCCACGAGCTTTGGCACTTCTACTAGCTCTGGACCGCGGCTAGGGATAATCTCAACCATGCGGCCCGCACGCACGGGGCGTCCCGCGGGTGGCTGCTGGCGAATGACCACATTGGCCGGAATTAAGGGATTCCACTCCGCCACACCGATAGTCGAATTGAGCCCCGCGGCGCGCAGCTCTCTCTCTGCCTCGGCCAAGGTCTTATTAACGACATTGGGAACCAAAACCTCTGGCCGCGGCCAAAAGACATAGAGCAGGTAGCCACCGACGACTAACATGGTAACAACCATCAAGATGGTGAGAACGGCCAAAAGGGGCCATTTCTTTCTCTGCTTGGGGCTCATACTATCCACCTTCAAACTGGGAATGTAGGTGTCGTCAAGTTCACTCTGCTTGTCAGCTAATTCCTTGCCACGGCGCGGGTTTTTACCGCCCTCGATGTTGACACCACTTATCCCTGACATATCCGCTAGATCTCGAATCATCTCGGTGATTGATTGGTAGCGCTTGCCCTGCTCTTTGCACATCGCCTTGGCGACAATCTTTTCGAGACCGGGTGAAACTTCTGGCCTCTGCTCCTTAATAGGCCGAGGGTTCTCTTGCAAGTGCTTGAGCCCGATGGAAACCACATTGTCCCCCGTAAAGGGCACTACCCCGGTGAGCATTTCATACATGACGACGCCTAGGGAGTAAATGTCGGAGCGCTCATTCGTGTAGCCACCCCGAGCCTGTTCCGGGCTCATGTAATGCACCGAACCCATAAGCGAACCACTCTGCGTGAGGGTAGAGGTTGTCGTAGCCCTCGCAATACCGAAGTCGGTAACTTTCGCTTGTCCATCTCGCGTAATCAGAATATTGTGGGGCTTAATGTCGCGGTGCACTACCCCATGTTGATGGGCGTGCCGCAAAGCCTCGGCAATTTGCATGGCAATATCGACAACGATTTCTAGCGTAAAGGGGCCCTCTGCGGCGATAAATTCTTTCAGGGTTTTGCCCTCGACATACTCCATGACGATGTAGTAAACATCATCGTCATGGCCGACGTCGTAGACACCGACAATGTAGGGATTTGAAAGACTGGCCGCAGCTTGCGCTTCGCGGCGAAATTTAGCGACAAAGTCGCCATCAGCGGTTAACTGTGTGTTGAGAACTTTTATGGCCACCGTGCGATTTAAGAGGGAGTCGCGTCCTTTGTAGACAAAGGCGGTGCCCCCGCCTCCTAGTCTCTCGCCCAAAATGTAGCGCCCGCCGAGCACTCTATTCGCCACGAATGACACCCCCGCCACGACTGATTACGAGAGCCGTCACATTGTCGGGCGCACCCCGCTCTAGGGCCATATCAAGCAAAGCCCGCAAGACCTCTGCTCGGTCAGGGTGGGCTGCTATAATACCTTGGATTTCGTGATCGCTTAGTAGCTTAGTCAAGCCATCGGTGCACAGGAGCAACATCTCGACGTCACCTAGGTCGAACTCTTGGCAATCCATCAACAACTCGGCCTGCACCCCTAGCGCTCGCGTGAGAATATTGCGTTTCGGATGCTTTTCAGCGTCGTCAAGGCTGAGCTCACCTTTGCGCAGTAGCTCCTCGACATACGAATGGTCATCGGTCAGACGAGTGAGTCTGCCGCCATGATAGGTATAGGCTCGGCTATCACCTACATGGCATACAAAGGCCACTTGACCAAACAACAGGGCGGCGGTCAGTGTGGTACCCATGCCAGCGCAGCTAGGGTCAGACTGCGCCAGAAGTAGCACCTTGCTATTCGCGCGTGTGACTGCTAAAGACAAAACCTCGCTAGGCGGAAGCCGGTGTATTGTTTCGGCCACACCAAGGGAAAGCTCTTCTACAGCAATACGGGACGCCACGTCTCCCGCGAGGTGCCCCCCCATACCGTCGGCCACAGCACACAGGCAGGCCTCGCCTTCAGGCAGAGAAAAACGTTCCCTGATCAAAGCATCCTGGTTTTTCGGTCGCACTTTACCTCTGTTAGTTTCACTAAAAACAACCCACAACTCTCGCTCACCCCACTAATTAAGGTACAATACTGCCTTTCAATTGCCCGCAGGCGGCACTGATTTCACTGCCTAGTTCGCGTCTGATGGTGGCAGTTATGCCAGCATCCACAAGTATCTGTTGAAATTTCTTGGTACGCGGCAGAGAGGGACGCTCGAGGGACGAGCCAAGAAATGGGTTCACGGGAATGAGATTAACATGGAATTTGCCACCTTTAATCTTACTGACTAACTCCTCGGCATCCCGCTCGCGATCATTAATGCCCTTGATGAGAGTGTATTCAATGCTCACCCTGCGGCCTGTGGTTTCGGCATAGTAGTGCATGGCGGCCAGTATTTTGTTGATAGTAAAGATTTTTGCCGTCGGCATAAGCGTTGCTCGCAACTCATCATTTGGGGCGTGCAGACTCACACTCAAGTTTAGGGGCAACTCTTCGTGAGCTAGGCGCTCCATTTGTGGGACCAACCCGCAAGTAGAGACGGTAACGCGCCTTGGGCTAATGCCAAAGAGGGGACCACAGGCTGCCTTGATGAAGCCAAGTGTTTCCTCGTAGTTGTCGAGCGGTTCCCCCATGCCCATCATCACAATATGAGTAATTTTTTCGTTACTCTCTCGCAAACGATTGTTCGCTAAAATTAACTGTGCCACCATTTCAAAACGTGTCAAATGGCGACGAAAACCTTTTTCGCCGGTTGCACAAAAAGTACAGGCCATTTTGCAGCCAACTTGGGACGAAACGCAAAGCGACACACCATGGCGATAGTGCATAATTACCGACTCTGTGACCTGCCCATCAGCGAGAAGCAGGGCTAGTTTTGTGGCTGATGTGCCCTTGTGCTCGGCTACGACGCGCGGCGCGACCACGGGCACATCAGCAGCCTCCAAATCTTCACGCAGTGCTTTGGGCAAATTCGCCATATCACTGAACGAGGTGACAGCATGGGTATAAACCCACTCTTCAATTTGCTTCAGTCTAAACTTAGGTTGTCCGAGACTTTCTAGCCAAGCTAAGCGCTCGCCTTCCGTCATGGAGATAAAATCGTGTGACATGAACCTAGTACCCCCTTTTTAATCCTCAGCCCGCTTAAGCGCGACCATAAAAAAGCCATCAATGCCGTCACGATGCGGCCAAAAATACTGCCCAGGCAGGGAGTTGTGCGGCCTAAAATCTGGGCGCTCTGCGAGCAGATAGTTCACCACATCCTCCGTCTCTTCAGGTTCAGTGGTGCAGACACTGTATACTAAAATGCCCTTGGGGGCAACTAAGTCGGCGGCACAGATAATTAAGCGCCGCTGCAGAGCTGACAAGTTAAAGATATCATATTCTTGGCGGTGTTGGCGAATGTCGGGCTTATGCCGCAGCACTCCAAAGCCCGAACAAGGCGCATCAAGCAACACACGCTCAGCTGTGCTGACGACTTCATGGGCTCTCTCTACCGGCAAATCATAGGCCACGATAGAGCTAAGCCCTAAACGCCGGGCGTTCTCTTCGACGAGGCGAAGTCGCTTGGCATTGTGGTCAAACGCCACGACCTGCCCTTTGTCCTGCATAAGAGCGGCAATATGCGTTGTCTTGCCGCCTGGGGCAGCACACAAATCGACCACCCGCTGCCCTGGCTCCACCGAGAGCAAGTGAGCGCACATGGCCGAGGCCTCACCCTGCACCTGGTAGTGCCCACGGCGAAAAAGATCACCCTGAAAAGAAGGTGTCGGTGTGGGATAAAGAATCTCAGGAACAAAGCGGCCCTCGGCGGAGGTTATACCCATATGCTCCAAATTAGCCTTCAGCTCGGCCACCGATGTACGCATGGTATTAGTCCGGATGCTAAAACGCGGCGGCTCATTGTTGGCCGAAAGAAGCGCTTCTGTCTCGCTACGACCGAGCCTAGACAAGTATCTTTTGACCAAGAAGAGAGGATGGGCGTAACGCGTGCTCAAGTAGCTGGCCTCGTCTATCTTTTCATCGGGCCAGGACAAATTGTCCTTGCGGAGAGATAAACGTCGCAGCACCGCATTAACTAAGCCCGCTGTACCGCGATGGCCGAAGGCGTGCGCGAGCTTGACTGCTTCGTCTACTGCCGCTCGATCGGGAACACGATTTAAGTACATAATCTGGTAGGCACCTAGCCGCAAGATATTGCGTATGCTAACTGGCAACGAGGCCAATGGCCTAGTGAGCAAAGCGTCCAGCTGGTAATCTAGGGCAAGTTGGCAGCTTAGTGTACCGTACACAAGCTGAATAAGCAGTGCCTTATCGGCACCGCTTACCGCTTCATCATTGCTGCTAGCAACAAGGGCTAGGTTAGCGTAGGCCTTGTCGTTCTCGACCGACATCAGCACCCGCAAAGCCTGCAAACGCGCATTCGCCACTCTTAGTCCCTTCTGCTCCCGCGTAGGAGAACTAAGCGCAGTAGATTGGCCAAGGCCACAGCTGTAGCAGCCAAGTAGGTGTAGCCAGCCGCCCGCAGCATGTCTTTAACAGGCTCCTCTTCCTCACGCGTTACATAGCCTCCGGCGCTCAGGGAGTCGACAGCACGTGTGCTGGCATTAAACTCCACTGGCAGAGTGACAATTTGAAAGAGTACCGCGCCCGCAAAAAGCAAGATGCCTAGATCCATAAAGAGCACATTGTTAAAGAACAGGCCCGCAATAAAAAGCGGAAAAGCGGCGTTAGAGCCGAAACCAGCCAGTGGCAAGATGGCACTGCGCAGTGCTAGCGGCCCATAGTTTTCTTGATGCTGCAGGGCATGCCCTGTCTCATGCGCGGCTACGCCTAAGGCTGCTACGCTCGAACCATTGTAAACACCTTGCGAGAGACGGACGGTGCGCGAACGCGGGTCGTAGTGATCCGTCAAGGTGCCGCCTACGGGTTCCACGCGCACGTCAGTTAGCCCTGCCTGGCGCAAGATCTCGCGCGCTACATCAGCACCTGTACGACCAGATTTAACGCGCATATTGCTGTATTTCTGGTAAGCGCTTTTCATCTTAATTTGTGAAAAGAAGGCGAGAATCATTGCTACTACCATTAGAGCTAGGCCCGCGGGTGTATTTAGAAAAAACATGGGATCAACCTCCTCTAGATAGAATGAAACATGGCGTTTCGGCCTTGTAGGTAGCCACGACTAAACTCGGCGCCCGTCATGACTCGCTTACCAGCTAGTTGAACTTGCAGTAGCAGCAGGGCTTTATCTCCCGTGCCGACGTAGAGACCATCGTGCGCGCTGCTCACCTCGCCGGGGCGCAAAGACAACTTAGCATGAACTACTTGTGAACGCAAAACACGCAAGTACTGCCCCTCAAAATAAGTATAGGCTAGTGGCCAGGGATTAAGGCCCCGAATCAGATTATGGATTCTTGTCGCGTCGAGCTGCCAATCTACGTAGCCATCTTCTTTCTTAATGTTACGGGCATAAGTAGCCAGGGCGTGCTCTTGTGGCCGGCGGAGCGATTCTCCCAAATCAGGAAGTGACAACACATCTAGTAGTAGCCCCGCTCCTAGGGTGGAAAGAAGCTCGGTTACCTCGCCCGTGGTAGCCTCTTCACTAATGGGGAGCTGTGCTTGTTTAATAATGTCACCAGCATCGAGGCCGCTCGCCATGCGCATAATGGTTACGCCCGTGTCACGCTCGCCATTTACAATGGCCCAGTGTATGGGGGCACCACCGCGGTAGCGAGGCAGCAGTGAAGCGTGTATATTGAGACAGCCACAAGGCGGTATCTTGCGCACCGCGAGTGGCAAAAAAGCGGCGTAAGCCACTACGACAATAAGGTCGGGGGCAAGCCTCGCCAGGCGCTCCTCTACCTCTTTATCCTTAAGAGACCTGGCTTGCACAATGGGTAGCCCGAGCTTTTCGGCCGCCAACTTGACCGGCGGCGGCGTTAGAGCGCGACCGCGCCCCGCAGGCATATCCGGCTGGGTAAAAACCGCGGCAATGCTGTAATTATTTTGCACTAAGGCCAGGAGGGGTGGCACGGCAAAGGACGGGCTACCCATGTAGACAATCCGTTTACTCATCTGACCCGTCACTCATCTCGCTTTTGTCAAGCAGGCGGCGGGCAATATCGCAAAACAATACCCCGTTTAAGTGATCAATCTCATGCTGTAGGCATCGCGCCAGTAGGCCTTCTGCCTGCACTTTAACTTCTTCGCCTAGGGCGGTACGCGCCACTACGGTAATATGTGTTTTGCGTACCACTTCGCCGTAATGCCCGGGCCAACTCAAACAACCCTCGACATCAGCTTCTTCACCAGCGGCCTCGACTATCACAGGATTGATGAGCGCCATTTTGTCATCATCAACCTCTACCACAATAATGCGTTTCGAGATGCCAATTTGGGGGGCTGCCAGCCCAATGCCATGGTAGTGATGCATGGTAGCAAACATATCGTCAATGAGTCGTACTAAGGTGTGATCGAACCGACTCACTTCCTTGGCCTTGATACCTAGTAGCTCGTCGCCCTTTTCTCTCACTATGCGAATCGCCATGTAATCACCTCTCTATTCAATTATAACATACCAGTGGGTGCGTGCTACACAGAGGGCCTCTACCTCATCACGCTTCTCACGTAAATACTTTTGCAGATATTGCCTGCTCGAGCCCTTTATGCTGATCTGATAGCGGAAAACATCGCTCACTTTCTCGGGTGATTCTGCGACGGGGCCTAGAATGGTTAAGCTCTTATCTTGCGCGAGTAATTCCGCTATCGACCGCGTGGCCTCGCGCAACCTTAAGAGATCTCGGCTACGAAATCGCAGCGTGATGAGCCCCCCAAAAGGAGGATACGATAGCTTACGCCTGAGCTTACTTTCCACGCGCGTAAAGCCCTCGTAGTCATGCTGGCTTGCCAGCCGCAAACAATAATGGTCGGGATTATAAGCTTGCACATACACAGTGCCCGGGAGGTGTCCGCGACCGGAGCGCCCGGCAACTTGCATCAAGAGATGAAAACTCTCTTCCACGGCACGAAAGTCAGGGAAGAAAATACCGCTGTCGGCATCTATCACCCCCACGACAGTGACACTCGGGAAGTCTAGCCCTTTGGCAATCATGCGCGTGCCCAGGAGAATTTGCGAGTTAAGTGAGCCGAACTCAGTTAGTAGCCTTTCATGGGAGCCTTTCTGCGAAGTTGTGTCTCTGTCTAAACGTGTGACCCCATAATTTGGAAAAAGCTCCCGCACTTCTTGCTCGAGCTTTTCCGTACCTGCGCCTCGGCTTAACATCTGCCTACTACCACACTTAGGGCAGAGGGGTGAAGCTACCTTACTCAGTCCGCAGTAATGACATTTTAAGACACTCGCACCGGCATGCAGGCGCAGGCTGATGTCGCAATGCGGACACAAATGGATAAAGCCGCAGTCTTGGCATAGTGAAAACTGAGCGTAGCCGCGGCGATTAAATAGCAGCAACGCCTGCTCGCCTAAGGCCAGTCTTTCGGCCATGGCTAGCCTGAGCGGAGTGGAAATAAGCCCTTTGACACCAGCCCGCAGCTCCTCGCGCATATCAACGAGCTTCACTTCGGGCAAGAAACTTCCCCTAGGTCGGCTGGCGAGGCGAAGTAGTTCTGATTTTCCTTGCATTGCCGAAGTGTAAACCTCGAGCGACGGTGTGGCACTGCCTAAGAGGAGTAGCCCCCCTGCCCGCCGCACCCGCAGTTGGGCCACCACTCTGGCATGAAAATTGAGCCCGCCCTCATGACGATAACTAGTCTCATGCTCTTCGTCCATGATGATGAGGCCTAAATTTCGTATGGGGGCGAAAACAGCGGAACGTGCTCCCACCACTATCTGTATTTTTCCTGCGGCTATATTCTGCCAAGTTCTCGCCCGCTCCCCCGCCGAAAGGGCACTATGCAGTACCCCGACCTTTTCGCCGAAGCGCGAGACAACGGCAGCTATAGTCTGCGGCGTAAGGGAGATCTCGGGCACCAAGTAAATTGCTTGCTGGTGGCGCGCCACTACGAGTGAGATCGCCTGCAGGTAGACCTCCGTCTTGCCGCTACCGGTAACCCCGTAAAGCAGGTACGGTTTCTTGCTACCGCCCACTATCGCCGCCTTAATGCTTTCTACAGCTGCACTTTGCGCCTCGGTCAGCAGAAGCGGCTGCTGCCGTACGAGGTTTTCTGCCAGCAGCAGCGGCTTGTCCTTGGGGGGTCTCTTTAGTCCACTAATCTCTTTGCACGCAAAGGGGACAGGCAGCATGAGCTCAAGCACTGCCCCCAAGGAACACAGATAGTAGTCCGCGATAACCCCTGCCAAATCGATTAAGTCACCCGAAAGCCATGCATAGCCCCCATAGAGAACTTCGCTCACTTCTTTCACCGTAGCTTCATCGACTTCAGTGGCCGCACTATGGGCAATGACGATAGCCGTGGCTTTGCGACTACCTACCTCGACCGCCACGAGACTACCTAGGGGGGCGTCGCCGCGATAAGTGAGCGCGCGCCGAGAGAGAGCGCCTATATTACAGATTACTTGTACATACATCAGTCGACTTAAAAAAAGAGCATGACCTCTGCCATGCTACTTTTCCCCCTGTTTTAATCGCAAGTAAGTAATAATACCTTGGTCGATCTCTTGCAAGGCCACGGTCACGGGCTTGCCAGCATTGTACTTGGTATTCTGCGCTAACTCACGTGCACGCTTCGAGGCCGCAATGACCAAGGTATACTTGCTATCTACTCTCTTAAGGAGCTTATCTACTGAAGGCCAAATCATCATTGGTACTTTCCCCCTACTGGTCTAGTTCTAACTTCTCTTCTTTGTCCTCAGGTTCTGGCTCAAATTTATGGTCTTTTCCGACTAGGCGATGCGCTACGGTCTCGGGCTGCACGGCCGAGAGGATTACGTGACCGCTGTCGGTGATAATTACGGCGCGAGTGCGTCGGCCATAAGTAGCATCGACCAGCATGGCACGGTCTCTGGCCTCTTGAATGATGCGTTTAATGGGGGCCGATTCTGGGCTGACAATAGCTACTATACGATTTGCGGAGACGATATTGCCAAAACCAATATTTACAAGACGCATTTCCATGTGCACACTCCCTTCGCCTGTGGATCATTCTAGATTCTGTACTTGCTCCCGCACCTTCTCTAGTTCGCTCTTAATGTCAACAACGAGCTGACTGATGGCAACGTCGGCTGATTTACTGCCAATAGTATTTACTTCTCTATTCATTTCCTGCAGATAAAAGTCCATCTTACGGCCGATGGCCTGTTTTGAGGCTAAGAAACTATGAAAATTTAGAAGATGCGCACGAAGTCGCACCACTTCCTCAGTGATGCTGGCACGTTCAGCAAAGAGGGCCACCTCTACTTCTAGTCTACTCGGGTCGACCAAAACATCACTGGCCAGTCGCTTAATATTGTCGTGCAACCGCTGGCGATACACCTCTACGGACGATAAAGAACGGTCATGTATATGCAGAACCCAGTTTGTGATCTCTGCGACGCGCATACTGATGTCGGCAGCAAGCCGTTCGCCCTCTAGAGTGCGCGAATCACAAAGCGCCTGTGCTGCCTGTCTGACCAGGCGCTTAATCTCTTCACCGGTTTCGCCGCTATCGGCCAGGGGCTCTGGCTCGATGACTACACCAGGCAGCGCTAAGAGCTGTTCTAGGGTCACCTCTGGCCGTAGCGAAAACCGTTCTGCTATTTCGAGCAGCTTGTGGCGGTACTCGGCCATTTGCTCTAAATTAAAGCTCGCCCCTCTGTTCATCTGTGTCTTCGCGGCCAGTTTCACAGTGACGTCAACACGGCCCCGAGTCACAAATTCCCGCAGAACAGCCTTTATGTCCTCTTCCAAGAAAGCAAGCTCCCTGGCGATACGGGGGGAAAGGTCAAGGTAGCGGTGATTGACGCTCTTTACCTCGACCGTGACCTGCCCGAATTGGGTGAGGCCACTACTGCGACCAAAGCCAGTCATACTGCGTATACTCATCACAACCTCCGGCGGTTCTTGCATGTGCTTCTCTGTATAGTATACCTTCTCCGCCTAGAATATCAAGGGCGTTTCCTCCCTGTCCGATACAGGAGGAGCCGGCGTAGACCAATAAAGACGGTGGGGCATCCGGCAGCTAAAAGAACTATCGCCCACTCTCCCCGCCACAAGGGCACATTTCCTAGGGCCTTACTGAGGGGAGGAAAGTAGATGGACAACATCAGGAGCGCCACCGAGAGGCCCACCGAAACTAGAAGAAAGGGATTGGTGGTGATTCCTTTTTCGGCGATACCAACAGTTTCCGAACGACAGTCAAAGACATGCAGTAGCTGGCACATCACCAAGGTGGCAAAGGCCATGGTCTGGGAGGCCTCGAGGCTATTGGTGGCGAAGAGACCTATGGCAAAGACAAAAAAGGTCGACAGGCCGATGAGAAGACCGCGCGCCACTATTTTGCGCCAGAGCCCCCTGCCGAAGACGCCTTCATCCTTGGGCCGGGGTGGCCGCAGCATAATGTTCTTATCCGTCGTGTCGACTCCGAGAGCTAAGGCAGGCAGCCCATCCGTCACCAAGTTAATCCAAAGTATTTGCATAGGCTGTAGCGGTATGGGCAGGCCTATGGCCATGGTAAAAACGACCGACACTAACTCCCCCACATTGCAGGTCAGCAGGTAGCGGAGGAACTTGCGGATATTATCGTAAATTCCACGCCCTTCTTGCATGGCCTTGACAATAGTGGCAAAGTTGTCATCCTGTAGTACCAGTTGCGACGCTTCGCGGGCCACCTCGGTGCCGCACAGCCCCATGCTAATGCCGATGTCAGCCTCGCGCAGGGCGGGGGCGTCGTTGATACCGTCACCCGTCATGGCCACAATATGACCCTGCCGCTGCAGCGTTTTCACAATGCGCAACTTACAAAGAGGCGATACTCGCGCGAAGACATTGGCATGCATGACTGCTTCCCAGAGCTCGGCATCAGTCATGGCGTCAATCTGTGCGCCTGCTACCACCTCGCCCCGCGCATGGGGCAGCCCAATTTCCTCTGCAATAGCCAAAGCTGTTAAGGCATGATCGCCAGTTATCATAATGACTCGAATACCGGCTAAGCGGCAGAGTTTGATCGCCGGTAAGACTTCTGGTCGGGGGGGGTCATGCATGGCAATCAATCCTACGAAGGTGAGGTTGCTCTCTAGTTCTCGCACATTCTCATTCTGTAGTGGCCCACTATACTCACGATAAGCTACGGCAAGCACCCTAAGACCCCGCGCGGCAAACTCCGCTTGGCGACGCTCTAGGGCTTCCTTGTGCGAGCTCTCTATTCTAAGGCGCTTTTCACCCTCTACCACGTAACTACACATGCGTAAGATGCTTTCTGGCGCGCCCTTAGTGTAGACCCAATTTTTCGCACCCAAGTCGCTGACAATGACACTCATGGCTTTTCGTTCCGCGCAAAAAGGCAGGGTGCTACGCACTGACTCCTTGGGTATCACTTTAGCCCGGGCTGCGGCCATTAGTATGGCCCCTTCGGTGGGGTCGCCCACCACAGTGGGTGGATCACCTGGTATGAGCTTGCTGGTACTACAGAGGGAGCCAATCTTTAAGGCCAGCCACAGGGGCGAATCTAATCTCACTGCTAGCTGTTGCTCTAGGCTGGCGAGGTTGTACAATGTTCCGCCCGCCAACACTTCTCTCACCGTCATCTTGTTTAGAGTGAGAGTTCCTGTCTTGTCAGAACAAATCACGGTCGTACTGCCCATAGTCTCCACGGCCGGCAGGCGTCGCACCACCGCGTTTACTTTGGCAATGCGATGAACGCCTAGTGCCAGTACGATGGTCACTAGTGTCGAGAGCCCTTCCGGGATGGCGGCAACAGCTAGACTTACCCCCGCGAGGAACATGCGATGCAGGGGCTCATCGCGCATCACCCCTAGCACAACTACTAGAGCGCAGACTGCGAGGCAGGCCACGACAAGGTAGGTACCCAATTGTCGGAATTTGATTTGCAGTGGTGTAGGCTTTTCTTCTACTTCAAGGTGCGCGGCAACGCGACCTACTTCCGTGCTCATGCCTGTCGCCGTAACGACTCCTATGGCGTATCCTTTCGTCACTAAGGTTCCGAAGTGAGCAGAGGAATGCCGCTCAGAAAGCGGAGCCTCAGCAAGCATAGCTCTGGCCACCTTGCGCACAGGCACAGATTCACCCGTAAGACTGGCTTCGTCTATCTCACAGGAGTAAGCCTGCCCCAGCCTAATGTCTGCAGGGACCCTATCGCCTGCCTTTAGCACCACGATATCACCAGGCACCAGGTTCTCGCCCGGAATGGCTTGCTCCTGCCCTTGGCGACGTACTGTGGCCATGGGGACTTCTAGCTTGCGCAGTGCTAAAAGAGCTTTCTCCGCCCTAAGCTCATGAAACAACCCAAGACCTGAGTTAAGCAGGACTATCGCGATGATAGTTATGGCATCGGCGTATTCCCCGAGCAACCCCGAGACAAGGGTGGCCGCCAGCAAGATGACCGTCATAAGGTCTTTAAACTGTGCGAAGTACATAATGATAAGGCTTGGCCGCTTTTTAGCGGCGAGACGGTTCAGCCCATATGCTTTCAGCCGCGAAGCCGCTTCATGCATGTCTAGCCCCTCTAGGCGCGAGCGCAAGCGGAGCAAGACTTCCTCGTACTCCAAACAATGATAGCTACTCTGGCGAGGCACATGATAACCCCCTTTACCTCTTAACTCTATGTACCTTGTGCGCAGAAAATGAACAGGTTAAGATAAGAGAGTCGAAAGGAGGTCTATGCTTGAGCTGGGACGGTTTTTTTCTTAATGCTTTAATTAGCGAACTCCACAGAGACTTTGCGGAGTCACGCGTCGCAAAGGTGCACCAACCTGACACCTACAAATTGACCCTGCTGCTTGGTGAAACAAAGAAGAAACAGCGCTTAGTACTCTCTATTGACCCCCGCTTTCCTGGCTTATTCGTAACCACAGAGCAGTTCGAGAACCCAGAGAGCCCCCCGCATTTTTGCTTAATGCTGCGCAAATTTATTGAGGGCAGCCGCCTTTTGTCTATTCGCATGGAGGACTTCGAGCGCGTGGTCACTCTCTCTTTTCTAGGGCGCGATGATTTAGGGGAGCAGAAGACCTACCACCTATCATTAGAACTTACGGGACGCCATAGCAATCTAATTTTACATGCGAACGGCATCATCCTTGACGCCGTCAAGCGAATTCCCTGGGGCAAGGCTGTCCTGCGGCCCATCCTGCCTGGTCTAAGGTATGAAACACCTCCCTCGCAAGGCAAAGTATCCCCCCTAACCCTTCAAGCAGAGACCATTCTGGCCGCCATACCTACTAGCGATTCTACAGTGCCGCAACTGATGTGCAGCATTGTAAACGGCCTATCGATGCCACTAGCCACTGCTATCGCCAGAGATCTGTCACTGGCAAGCTCTACGGCCGCGGATCTCACCTTAGAGGAGTGGCAAAGACTAGCCCAAGTTGTCCGCGCTCTAGCCTGCCGTTGCCAGAGCGGCGAGGTGCAACAAGGCTACCTGTACCGCGGGGAGAAAACTCATTTTCACATCCATCCCCTCACTCAGCTGACGGTCCCCTCTGAAACTGTCCTCGGGATAAATAACCTAGTCGTCAAGGCGCTACTGGCCATCGGTCACGATGACCCGCCGCGGGTGCTCTGCCTCAAGCTAACTAAAGAAGTACAGCTTCATCTCACTAAGCTTAGGCGAAGAGAAGAGGCCCTCGAAAAAGACCTTGTGAAAAGCCGCGAACGAGAGCCCTTCAAGCTTTTTGGTCAACTTCTCTACGCCAATGTGGCAGATTGTCGTAAAGCAGGAAACACCGCCACTGTAGTAGATTACTACAACCCCGACCTCCCCGAGGTACTTGTGCCTATAGATCCCAAACTCAGCATAGTGGATAACGCCAAGCAGTATTTTAAGCGGTATACCCGCGCAGAAGGCACAGAGAAGCATAGCCTACTGCGCTTGGCACAGTGCCAGCAAGAGATAGACTACTTTGCTTCGCTGCTTTCTGCCCTCGCACTAGCTGAGGACTTGCCGACCCTGCAAGAAATCGCGCGAGAGTTACAAGACATAGACGTACTACCGCAAACGCGCGGCAAAGCAAAACAGCCCGCCCTAAGTCGCGGACCGCTAAAATTTGTCGCACCTGATGGCTCTACCATCTTGGTAGGTCGCAATAACTTGCAGAACGATGCTATGGTCAAGGCCGCTGGCCCTAAGGATCTATGGTTACATGTACAAAAAGCGCCGGGGAGCCATGTCATTGTTACCTATTCACCTGCTCTAAGCGACCAAACCATACTCTTTGCGGCTCAGTTGGCCGCCTACTACAGCAGCCAGCGCCATTCCGCTAATGTGCCTGTCGACTTCACCGAACGGCGCCATGTAAAACGCCCTGCCGGTGGGCGACCAGGTTTTGTGCACTACGAAAATCAGCGCACCGTTATCGTGCGAACGCCAACCTTGCCTGAAACTAACAGCGAAGTCTAGTTTTGCTCTAGTATAAGCACCTGATTGCACCCGTCATACTCCATAACTTCTACGGCAATTAGTTCGCGGCGGGAAGTTGGCACATTCTTCCCCACGAAATCGGCTCGTATGGGCAGCTCACGATGCCCTCTATCTATGAGCACGGCCAGCTGAATGCTACTTGGTCTCCCCTTGTCAACAATGGCATCGAGGGCAGCCCGCACTGTCCGTCCGGTAAACAGCACATCATCGACCAGCACCACTGTTTTGCCGGTAACACACGGCAAGGAAGATGCCTCTACGGCAGGCTCGGCATGCGCAGTAGAAAGGTCGTCGCGGTATAGCGTGATATCGATAACCCCGACTTCTACCTCCGCCCCCTCAATGCGCAAGATGGCCTCTCGTAAGCGATTAGCCAAGGGCACTCCCCTCCGCCTAACACCTAGGAGCAGTAGGTTTTCCACCCCTTTGTTCCTCTCAATGATTTCATGGGCAATGCGGGTAATGGCCCTGGCCATGGCTTTCTCATCCATAAGCTGCGCCTTCGTTCTATATTCCATGCCTTCAGCCCCCCCAAATTTTACTAGCACTGTCCCGCGCGCAATCTCGCGAGAGTATCTGCGAAAAGTCGCGGCAGCTCACAAACAAAGGTCATTTTCAAATCGGTGCACGGATGCGCGAGTACTAGTTTCTCGGCATGCAGCAATTGGCCAGAGAGGCCGAAGGCCGAGCGCTTGGGCCCATAGACGGGGTCACCGACTATGGCGTGACCGATATGAGCCATATGTACGCGAATTTGGTGGGTACGCCCGGTGTCAAGCTTACATCTCACCAGGGTATACTTGTCAAAAAGCTCTATGACTTCATAGTGAGTTCTGGCTGTACGCCCCTCGGCGCGTACGGCCATTTCTTTGCGCCGCAAAGGATGACGGCCGATAGGAAGATCAACTGTGCCCTGTTCCTGTCGCAGTCGCCCGTGTAGCAACGCCAAGTACTCTCGTCCCATGGTGCGTGAGGCCAGCTGGCCAACAAGATGCGCATGGCTGTAATCATTCTTAGCCACGACTAGTAGGCCCGACGTATCTTTATCCAAACGATGCACAATACCAGGCCGCACTTCACCACCAATGCCCGAAAGACCATCGACATGGTGGAGCAAGGCATTTACTAGCGTGCCACGCCAGTTACCCGCGGCTGGGTGCACCACCAGCCCTGCTGCCTTGTTGATGACAACTACATCGCTGTCCTCGTAAACGACTGTGAGAGGGATGTCTTCGGGAAGGGCCTCACAGGGAACGGGAGCGGGAATGACAACGGCTAAACGCTGCCCGGGTCTAATTCTATAATTGGCTTTTTGCGGCTCATCGTCCACAGTCACCTGTTGCGCCTCGATAAGGCGCGCGGCCTGACTGCGCGTAAGAGCAGGAAAAAAGCGACTTACCGCTACGTCTAAACGCAAGCCCGCGTCATGAGGAGAGACGAGGTATGAGTGCTCGCTCATTTAAATTCCGCCCGTATGGTTACAATGGCAAGCGTAAGAGCGCCCACTACTATGGCCGAGTCAGCCACATTAAAGACCGGCCAGAACCCAAGATCAATGAAATCGACGACAAAACCTAGCCTGAGGCGGTCGAGGAAGTTACCTAGGGCACCACCTAAAAGCAGCGCACAGGACCACAATGCCAAGGGTCCTGCCCGCAGGATGTCTTTGCGCCACATGAATAACACGGCCATGGTTACGAAAACCGCCACAAAGAAGAGCCAACGCTGTCCAGCAAAAAGCCCAAAGGCGGCTCCGAAATTATGCACATGCGTCAAGGCCAAGAACCCAGGCCAGATAGGCAGAGATTCGCCGTAGGACAAATTTAAGACGACCAAGTGCTTGCTCACTTGGTCGAGTAGCAGGATTCCGAGCGACAACAAAAAGGCAGCTATCAAGAAGTGACCTCCGCAAAATTCTCTTATGTACAAGCTAAGGCTCTAAATTTTTACTTACCAAGCGGACTATCTCAGCAATGAACTCACTGATGAGTGGCAGGTTCAATATGGCGATTTGCGATAACAAGTAGACCAAGAAGGCCGCCAGCAAGCTGCCGCCAAACGCGAAGCCCACGCCGCGCGCGGCCCCCGCGATAAAGTTGACCCACAGAAGTCGCCACGGGTTGTTGGTCATGTCCACATAATCGTTAAATCGTATCCGCTCTAAATAGTCGCAGAACGCCGCAAATTTGCGCTCGCGCGTTGTATCGACCTTGCGGTCCATGGCTGCATCGCCTCCCTTGGTCTAAGGCTAATGTGCCCCTCACCAAGAACGACCATGCAGTCGGGCTTTCTACTGCGAGAGTTTATCCCAATCTGTAGAACCGAGCATCTCTAGCTGTGCTTGTAGCAGTGCCCGGAGCCTGCCCCGAAAAATCTCGGACTGTTTTTGTACTTCAGTGTACTCAGAGGCCATTTTACGTGACTTGGAGATGGCTTCTTCAACCATTCTTTCCGCACGAACTTCCGCCTCTTTAACAATAAGCTGCGCCTCTTTGCGGGCCGAGTTCTTAACCTCTTCGGCTGTCTCTTGTGCCACCATCAAGGCCCCGTGGAGGGTCTGTTCAAGTTTGTAGTAATGGCTAAGTTTATCCTCTACCTTTTGTACTTGCTCGCGCTGCGTAGCAAGTTCGCGCAAAGTAGCCTCGTAATCGCGGGTAAATTGATCGAGAAAATCATCTACCTCTTCGACGTTGTAACCACGAATCGCCTTCTTAAACTCTTTCTTGCTGATATCTTGAGGCTTTAATGGCATAAACTCAGTCCCCCTTAGTTGTTATGCAGTCCTTTATCAATTGCCTTTTTTCTGACTGAGTCGATGACTTGCCAGTCCGTCGTCATAAATTTCACCCGTGATGTTGTCAATCTGCACAGTTGAGGGCGCGGAAAGAAAAATTGCCTCGCTAATCTTTTGCATGCGACCGCCGCTGCCATAAGTCGCTCCCGACATGAAGTCCAGGATGCGCTGCCGCCCCTTTTGATCGCAAATGTCGAGGTTGATGATTACCGGGCGGCGTGCCTTGACATGCTCAACAATATTGGGCACATCATCAAAACTACTCGGCTGCACGACGACAACCCTCATCTGCTGGCGTTTGGCAAGGTCGACTACTTGCTGCGGGCGACGCTGGGAGTGCAAATCACTGACAGCATCCTCGGGGAGGAGTGGTTCTCGCCGCGTGTCTTCCTCCTCGTCATCGTCACTATCGAAACCAAAGAAATCTAGGAATTTTCTCCATCTGGACTTTTCTCTCATAAGCCCGCTTCCCTTCGTCATTTGATGTTGGCAAAAATGGCCGTGCCAATTCTCACCATATTGGAGCCTGCGTCTAAAGCTAGGCGGTAATCGCTGCTCATGCCCATGGATAGGTGGCGCATTTCCACAGCAGGCCATTTCTCTCGGCTTAGTTCATCGTAGAGCTGCCGTACTTGGCGAAAGGACTGTCTGATCATCTCTTTGTCCGCGGTGTTTGGCCCCATCGTCATTAGACCTTTAATCGCTACAGCTTTCATACCAGCAAGAGAGTCTATAAACGGCCCTACCTCGTCAGGCCGGAGACCCTGCTTTGTTTCTTCGTCTGTAGTATCGACCTGAATAAGACAGGTGAAGACCTTGCCCTCAGCTTGCGCCACTTTGCTCATCTCTTCGGCCACCCGCAGGCTGCACAAGGAGTGAACTAAGGAAAAGGGGCCTACTATTTTGCGCAGTTTATTCGTCTGTACGCGGCCAATGAAATGCCAGGTTAACGGCAAAATGCACTGCTCTATTTTGGGAAGTGCATCTTGAACGCGATTCTCACCAAAATTACTAATGCCCATCTCGTAAGCGAGTTTAATTTCCGGCAGGCCGACGGCCTTGCTCACAGCGACCAAGGTGACGCCTGGATAGGCCTGTACGGCAGCAATTAGCTCTCGCGCCGTGTTGCTCATGGCGTTCCCGCTTTGGGCGGCAATCGCCCTGGGTTGACTACTACAGTCTCTAGGGGAATAAGTCCCGTCACGTGGGTTCTATCCCCCTTTGTCGCCACGACTCTCACCGTTCGCGCTACGTGTTCACCGTTCTCCGCTTTGACAAAGACGACTGTCTCAGCCCCAACCACTAAGGAACTTGACGGAATACTGCTGATGGGCTCACCGCGGGGACGCACCACTACATTTACAGTACGCTGTTCTAGTGCCGCAAAGGGAGGATTTGTAAGGCGCAGAGGGACGAGGACCTTGCCCTCTACCCCAGTTAACATGCGCGGCAGAGCCTCTGCCATGACCACTGTTTCGCCAAAAGCAATGTCCACCGCTTTGGGCAGAGCTAAAGTTTCTGGCGCCTCAAAGATTAACATGGCCTGAGCGGGGTCAATCACTACACCAACGGCCTGCCCCGCAGGCACTCTTTCACCATTTGCCCTTGCCCTTAAGACGCTTTTCTCTTGCCTAACCATGTCTATGGTTACAGACATGTATTCTGACACCTTAAGCGAGCCGACCCTTTCGTCTGGGGCATAACTTAAGTAGCCAGGGATGTTCGCCCTTACCACATGGACAGCCTGCTGACGTTGCGCTAGTAGCGAAGCTCTGCGCTCCTCCTCTAGGGTCTCAGACCGTGTAGCAAACGCATACTCATCTTGCCGACGGCGGGCGTTCTCTGTAGCCCGCCTCAGTTCACGCATGGCTCGCGCCATCTCAGTAGTTTCATTGTCGCGCAAGCTTAGGGCAACCTCGCTGGATAGACTGCGGACGATAGAGAGAGCCTCGGTCAGCTGCTGGCGTCGCTCGACGATGACCGCTTCCGGAGCAGCCTCGCCTGGCCTATCTGCGGCCTCTCGGGCGATTTCTGTGTCAATCGAAGACAAGAGGCTTTTATCCACGATCTCAAATAGGCTTTGCCCCGCGTGGACTCTCGCGCCATGGTCAACTAACATGTTTAAAACACCAGCCCGCCCGGTTACGAGCGCTAACTCCTCGCGCAGCATGAGAGCGTCGCCCGCAAAAATGGCACTATCTACTGCCTGCGCTTGTTCATAGCGCACCGGAGGGAAGAAGACCCTCTGGTAGACCAGCCTACCCAAGCCATAAACCCCGTACAATAGAACGCCGACAAACGCCATGAGGAGAATACGCTTAAAAACTCGCCAGCGTCGGTGCTTCCGTTTTTTCTTGCTCCGTACCGCCTCCAAGCTACTCCCCCCCTTTCGGCATCTTATTCGTTATGTCTAGCGCGAAATCCTGCCAGATGGCGGCAAAAGTTCACTTGCTGCCGCCCTTTATCCACCACGGTCCACAACTTGCCTTCTGCTCTCGCTGCCACACTGCGGACAAGGCCCCAGAGCCCTTACTGCTAAGTGACAGTGTGAGCACCTTACATCCTCGATTATGAATCGCAGAAAGCTAATCCCCTTGTCGATAGCCTCACAAAGTTGCTCGTAGAGGTCTTCTATACTCAAGTGGAGACCGGCGGGGAGTCGCAAACAATGCCCCGCTGGCAAGTACTGCTCCATGCTTGCTACCAAGGCCGAAATCTTATGCTTACTAACACCCCTGTCGTCACCCGAGGCAAAAGGCACGTCCTCCCCAGTAGCCGCCAGCATAATATTAAGATCAAACTCACGTCGCAAACTTGCTACCTGCTCGCTAATAAGCCCTAGCATGTCAAATAGCTCATGCGACACGGGATAGTAGTGGAGGCCGCCCAAGTTGATGATGAGAGGAGTATCCCCCATCTTTACGAGGCCTCCTTCGCGCGCCGTAAGCTCGAGATTAGTAGCCAGGATTCTCGCGGCGATGGCGAGGTTCTCTTTTAAGCCGGATACGCCGTGGATGAGTGTTTTACTTAAGTTGAGAGAAACCTGTCCCCCTATCGTTTGTCCCCTCGTACCTTGATAGAAGTCAAGTCGTGCCGGCTCTAAGCGCAAGCCATATTTCGAAAAGGCCATAAGACCCATAAAGGAGCTGTTGCGGGGAGAATCCATGAGCGCAAAGGCCATACCCGCCCGAGAGCGAGCCATGGCTAGCGCTTTATGCAGAATTTTATACCCACCGCTCTCGCGTTCGAGATTCACCCCCCTGCGCACGCGCATGATGACCTGGGGCTCCAGAAAAGTTGCCCCCTGATCGAGAACGTCGAGCACTGTCTCCATAACGACTAGGGAGTCACGGTCTAAGTCGTCGCCTAAGTTGAGCGAGATAGTGCTCTGCGGCGGGAGAGACCAAAGGGCGAAAAGCTGCCGAAACACTGCCGCCAAGCGCTTTGGGCCGTAAAGCTGCAAGCAGGGAAGGCCAATATCTGTGACAAAATGCGGTAGCGCAAGCTCGGCTGCCTGCCAAGAAGCTAACTTGCCAGCGTGGACAAGCCCTAGGATGTACGAAGCTTCATCTTTGGCCTGCAGGGTGCGGAACTCCGGAACGAAAAGCAGGGAACGAAAGTCTGGCGTGAGCGAGTGCACGTAAACTAGACCCTGGCGCAGAGCATCATGCCAAGGCGTGGCCATCACATTCTCCAAAAGGAGGTCGCGAATTTTACCTTCTAGCAGTGCTTTAGACACCTCTTTCATTGTCCTCGCACCTTGAGCAACTTTTCGAGTTCACCGAGAAAATTATTGATATCTGTAAACTGGCGATACACGGAGGCGAAGCGCACATAGGCCACTTCATCTATGTTCTGCAGTCGTTCCATGACTAACTCGCCTATACGCGCGGACGGAATTTCGGAGGGCATTTCATTCGCGAGTTTCGCCTCGATGTCTAGGACAGCGGCCTCCAAAACGTCGAGGGGCACAGGGCGTTTCTCACAGGCCTTAAGAAGGCCAGAGAGAATTTTGCTCCTACTAAATAATTGCCGGCTACCATCTTTCTTGATGACCACTATAGGTTGTTCTTCCAGCCTCTCGTAAGTAGTGAAGCGGCGCAGGCATGCTGGGCACTCGCGCCGGCGACGAATGGTGCTGTCTTCAGCGGTCGGCCTACTATCAACTACCCGACTGTCTACGCAGTCACACTGGGGGCATTTCACCCGTTCCACCCCAATCCATAGATACCTCTTGTCTCTATGGTACTACATCTTGGGTGTTCATGACAATTCATCCTCTAAACACGGTGTCTCCAGACTAGGCATATCCACCAAAATCACATCAAGGCCTATCTTCACAATTTTGTCCCAGGCGATATACACATTATCGTCGCGTCCGAACAAACCGAGCAGCTTCCCTTGCCCCAGCACTATGAGGGCACGGATTCTCCCTTCCTGAACATCAACATCTAGGTCGCCAATAAAGCCGATGCGCCTTCCATCGAGAATGTTCACAATCTCTTTCTCGCGCAAGTCCGAAACTCGCAGCACAAGCACACCCCCTCTCCTTCATAGTGTTATATGAGGAAGAAGGGGTGTTAATGCTACTCCTAGTTGCGCAGACGGCGCCAGAGACTTTGCACGAGGTTTCGCAGGGCCGAATCGAAGCGCCTCTCCGTCGATTGTCCGACTACACCGTTGACGAAGCAGAGGGGAGGATACATCACGCACCACCAGTTTCTACCATTTCCCTCGCCAATGTGGACATTCAAAGCGCGGTAACGTCCGGCAGGCAGGGCCAGTTGGCCGTAGACCCTGCTAGGGAAGAGAAACACCCCCCATTTTACCTGCCCAACATGGGGCGACTTCTCTTTTTGTAGGGTGCTCTGTAGCAGGGATGTGAGGCCGGGCAAGGCCCTCTCGATTAGTTTCTCCGCCTGAGAAGGTGTTTCCGCCTCACTTACTAGGCGGTTAATTTCACCCAGCAAGGCATCCCTTACTGCTAGTTTCAGTCGCTGCTCTTCTTCGGTGTCGCTGTGGGCATGCACATGGAGGCGAATAATCTCTCTACTGCGCATGGTGGCGCCGCCACGCGGTCCGAGTATCATTAACAGTAGGAGCAAGGTTGCGACCACTTTTTGCCACATCACTTTTCACCGCGATCGGCAATGAGCTTTTTCATCTGGACCAAGGCCGCTTTCTCTAAGCGCGAGACCTGCGCCTGAGATATTCCTATCTCGTCCGCCACTTCCATCTGCGTTTTGCCAGCAAAAAACCGCAGGTTGACGATGTGCCTTTCTCGATCACTGAGTCTAAAGAGCGCTTCTTTAATGGCGATACCTTCTAACCAGTAGGCATCATTATCTTTTTCACTCTTGATTTGGTCCATAATGTATATGGGGTCGCCACCCTCTTGGTAGATAGGGTCAAACAAAGACACTGGTTCTTGTATGGCGTCGAGCGCAAACACAACTTCTTCACGAGGCAAGTGTAGCTCTTCGGCTATCTCACTAACTGTTGGCTCTCTACCATTCCTGGTGACTAGGGCGTCGCGCACCTGTAGCGCCTTGTAGGCGATGTCGCGCAGCGAGCGACTTACACGTATGGGATTGTTGTCGCGCAAGTAGCGGCGAATTTCCCCAATGATCATCGGTACGGCATAGGTAGAGAATTTGACATTATGTTTGAGATCGAAATTATCGATAGCTTTCATAAGTCCTATGCACCCGACTTGGAACAGATCATCGACTAGTTCCCCACGGTTGTTGAAACGCTGTATGACACTTAGCACCAGGCGCAGATTGCCCATAATAAGTTTTTCGCGGGCGGCTTCGTCGCCTTGCTGTATAGCAATGAACAAGTCGCGCATTTTGGCATTGCCAAGTACTTGTAGTTTCGAGGTGTTTACGCCACATATCTCCACTCGGTTCACTGTGTTTCCCCCTTCATGCCACTCATGATGAATTATCACCATCTTTGTGCCACTTTAATACAGGGGATAACAAGAAGGAGGGGGTAATTACTCCATTTTCCTAAATTCTCGCTTCAAACGATTTAGAATTCGTTTTTCGAGACGAGATATGTAGGACTGTGAGATGCAGAGTAGGTCTGCCACTTCTTTCTGAGTGCGCTCCCGCCCATCATGGAGACCAAAACGCAGTTCTATAATCCTCTGCTCCCTCGCGCTCAGTTTAGACATGGCGCTTTGCAGCATACGCCGGTCCACTTCCGCTTCTAGCGCCCGATGAACCTCGCTATTTTCTACCGGGATGACATCAGAGAGCAGCAGTTCGTTGCCGTCCCAGTCAATATTTAAAGGCTCGTCAAGTGAGACTTCAACTTTGTTCTTTTGGTTGCGTCGCAAGTACATCAGTATCTCGTTTTCAATGCACCGAGAGGCATAGGTGGCGAGCTTGATATTACGGGCGGGATTAAAGGTATTGACAGCTTTGATGAGCCCAATTGAACCTATGGAAACCAAGTCCTCAATGGGCAGGCCGGTGTTCTCAAACTTGCGCGCAATGTAGACTACTAGTCTCAGGTTGCGTTCAATTAACACCGACTTGACAGCAAAGTCACCGCTCTTTAAGCCCTCGATAAGGTAATGCTCCTCTTCTTCCGTGAGGGGGGGCGGCAGGGCTTCGGAGCTACCGACAAAATGAACAGCTCGAGGCACCCATGGCACCCCTAAGAGGCGTAGTACCCGGAGGAAGACGAGCCAAAAGCGCAAACGCCAGAGATTGGTGCGGATCATCATTCATTCTCCCTTCTTAATCCATCGGCCAGACTTCCGCAGGTAGTAAAGCGAACTTTTCTCCTGCAGCAAATTCGAGAGGGGCAAACCCGATTACGGCGTCCACAGGGTGCCAGCTGCCCTTGACTAGAATAGAGCATGAATCCGGACGAATACCGACCATCATTCCTCCCCCTGCCACCGCGGTATAGGGTATGAGAGTGAGCCTAGAGGCCAGCCAGTCTGGCAATGAGTCAAGCAAGGTTTCGCCCAATTTATCCCATTGATACACGAGCGACAGCAGCTCTTCGGGCAGCAAATCTGATATGGCTTCTGCATCGACCACCACCACCGGACGGTAGCTCAGTGGCTCGAGCAAAACATTGCCCGTGTCGAGTAGGCCGAGGAGCGAAACCGAAATCCCCTGTAAAACAAACTCAAAGCGCGCGCTCTGTTCACTGTGACGGAATTGCCGCCCCAAGTTCGCCCACAGTCGCTGCACAGGCAGGGTCATCAAGATCGGTCCGCCTACCACAATGTACCAGCCCATACTAGGCAGCGCTTCGCTCACCCCCCCTACTCCAAAAAGGGCCATGCCTAGGGTAAGACCAGCACAGAGAGCCGAGATAAGCAGGAACACGCCTGTATGCTCTAGGCACTGCCTAAGTCCCCTCGGGGTAAAGCAGCAGTTAACCATCGCTATGGCGACTACTACCTTCAGTGAGAACAGCACCCAAGTTGGCCCTGGGAGCAATAGCCAAAGTAGGGAGGACATCGCCCCAAGAGAAGCTGCCCACATTAGTCGGGCGCGAGGTGCCTGCCGACGCAGAGTTTTAGCGGTAGCCCACAGCAGCCACCAATTCATGGCCCAATTCAGTAACCACAGTGAGTCAAGGTATATGACCAAGACAAACACCCCCGCTCATGATGATTATAATGAGCTAGGGGTGTTGAAAAATGTCATTTTTCGTAGATAATTATTTATCAAAGCTGCGTTTTCGGCGCACAAAAGTTGGGATGTCTAGTTGATTGTCATCAAGCGGAGAAATGGTGATGCCATCAAACACATGCTCCTTAGGTTTGCGCCCTTCAAAGCCAGTGGCGATAACGGTAACCCTCACTTCTTCGCCCATCGTTTCGTCTATCACCGCGCCGAGGATAAAGTTAGAATCTACGTCTACGGCCTGTTGTATAATTTTACCGGCCTCATCAACCTCAAACAGGCTGAGGGAAGGCCCTCCTGTAATAGCTAGCAAAACGCCCTTAGCACCGTCTATGGATGTTTCGAGCAGAGGGCTTGATATCGCCATCTTGGTGGCGGCAATGCAGCGGCCCTCGCCAACGGCCTTACCAATACCCATCAAGGCTGAGCCAGCATTAGACATAATGGCTTTGATATCGGCAAAGTCAACATTGATGATGCCAGGAACCATCATGACGTCAGAGATGCCTTGTACACCTTGCCTGAGCACATCATCGGCCATGCGGAAAGCTTCCATAAATGTCGTATTTTTATCCGCTACCTGTAGCAAGCGGTCGTTGGGGATAACGATAATTGTATCTACTTTTTCACGCAGTGCGGCAATACCACGCTCGGCCTGTGTCATGCGTCGTTTGCCCTCAAACCCGAATGGTTTTGTGACTACACCCACGGTTAAGGCACCCAAATCTCGCGCCACCTCGGCCACAATCGGTGCGGCACCAGTACCTGTGCCACCGCCCATGCCAGCGGTCACGAAAATCATGTCCGCCCCCTTAAGGGCCTTAGCCAGCACTTCGCGACTTTCTTCAGCCGCCTTAGTACCCACCTCGGGATTAGCACCTGCACCCAGCCCACGGGTGAGTTTTTCTCCAATCTGCAACTTGTGAGTAGCCAGCGATGCACTCAAAGCCTGTGCATCGGTATTTACGGCAATAAATTCTGCCCCTTTAAGTCCGGCCTCAATCATGCGGTTGACGCCATTACTGCCGCCGCCACCGACACCTATAACTTTAATTTTAGCAGGTTGATTATAATCGTTATCCCACTCTAACACTCTCTCTCGCCCCCCATACTACTCCCAAAAATCTTGGAAAAAACCTTTTACCTTGTCCATAATTCCGCGCCCGCTCTTCTGTTGTTTGTTGACACTAGCTTGTCCGCCGCGCCGATTAAGAACATATGTCAACACTGCCACCGCGGCATTGTAGCCTGGGTCATCGACGGCACCGTAGGTTTCAAGGCTTACCCTTACACGATTTCCCAAAATTCGTCTCAGTAGGGCGAGAAAGGACTTGTGCTTGGCAGTGCCACCAGTGACCACATAGCCGCCATTAGGTACATCGCTGCCGTTCATCTCACGAGACTGCTGCCGCACCATGTTAAATATCTCTTCATAACGGGGCTCCATAACATCGATAATCTCACCCGCCGTGACTTTTCTAGCCTCTACATGCCCAAAACTAGCTAAATCTATGGCTCTGTCCGGGGGTTGGGTAAACCAGTCAACTTCCGTCTTGAGGCGCTCCGCCGTCTTGGTGCTTACACGCAGCCCTAGAGTCAGGTCGTTGCTCACATAAGCGCCGCCAAGGGGGACTGCGGCGATCGAGCGCAAAGCTCCTTCTTCAAAATACGCCATCTCGGTTACCGCGGCACCGACATCAACCAGCTCGACACCTAGCTCGCGTTCGTCCTCGCTTAAGAGCAACTCTCCCAGGGCGAGAGGCTTGAGCACGAAACCTTCCACAGCATAGCCCGCGCGCTCTACGCTGCGCCTAAGATTAGACAGGGCAGTTAAGTTACCTACCACCAACATAGCCTCTAGCTCTAAGCGCATGCCTATCATGTTCACCGGATCTTTTAGACCGCCGTATCCATCTACTATGTACTGCAGCGCCACCATGTCTACGATTTCTCTGTTGGGTGGCAGATTGACCAGCCTAGTTGCCTGCATAACTCGATCGATATCTTCTTGACAGACCTCGTGGTCAGCGCCTAGTACTGCCACCATGCCTTTAGAGGGCTGCAGCACCGCGTGTAGTGGAGAGAGAGCCACAAAAAGAGAGGCTGTAGTGCCCCCCGCCATGCGCTCTGCAAATGCTACCACCTCTCTGACGGAAGCTGCACTGGCCTCAACATCAACTATCAGCCCTTTGCGCATACCTGCCGAAGGGCGGCTACACATGCCGAGAATTTGCACTTCACCGCGCTGATTAATTTCGGCAATGACACAGCGAGTGTTGGCTGTCCCGACATCCAAACTCGCAATCAGTTCTTTCCGCACTCGTCCACCGCCCTTCTCTATACTCATTCATTCTATCACACTCGCAACAGGAGCATCCTGCGTATGATGGCGAGATTTTGAAAAATCCGCACTCCAAACGCCACCACTGCGGCCAGGTAAAGATTAATGCCCATTCTATCCCCAACGAAGGCGAGCAGTGCTGCCAGCAGGGCATTGCTAAGCAACCCACTTACAAAAATTGTGTCGTCAAAGGTGCCAGACAGCGAAGACCTTAAACCCCCGAGGAGCGAGTCTGCGGCCGCAAGAAGAGCTACCGCGGTATAGGGAGCTAAGTGTGGGGGAATTCTCACGCCGCTGACAAACCCGAGCAGGAGTCCCATCATTAAACCGACTGTAGCTAGTAACATTATCCTATCTCCCCAATACAGGCTCTGCCCATTCGAACCGTAGCGGCTGCGTAAACCCAGGCACCGTTACTTTTTCATGCAGCCTCAACTCTATCTCGATGCCAAAGTAGCTGAGTGTTTCAATAATACCACCGCGCATGCGTAAGGCGCTTTCTAAAGCTTTATTATCGCCAATGGCAGTCACTACAAAAGGAGCGGCAATGCGGGTGTTGTTCACGGACACTGAAGGTCCGGCACAGTGAATTTCACTAGTCGCCAAGAGTCGCTGTCCGTTGACAGAGATAGCTTCCGCTCCGGCAGCCCGCAACACATTAACTATTTTTAAAATATCTTCATCATGGACAATAAAAACGGCCGGGTCATCAGTTGCTGCTGCTAAACGCTGACTATCATTAATGGTCACGGATATGCCCTGTCCCATGACGGCGGTAATGCCGGCCAAGACGCGAGCATTCTCTAAATTACTGTGCAACTGCTCGAGCACGCCTTCACCTCTGGTGGCAGCAACTTCGTATCCCCTGAGCTGCTCGCGCAGGCCATCAAGTTCTACTTGAAGATTCTGATTTTGGCGCATGGCGTCCATCAGCAGCACCCGCATTTCCGAAGTACGCAGGTCAGGGACAACAGTGGCGAAATTTCCGGTGCTGCGAATCTGCAGTGCTAGAAGCCAGCCCAGCAAGAGGCAAACAGCGGTGAGGGCGACATGAGAGCGACCTTTCATTTATTACCGTCCTTTATATACGGGGACCTCACCTGTCATATCGATGTAGGCCGTCGTTTCTCGCGACAATCCCCTCTCTTTATAAGCATAAAGCACGGCAGGAAGCAATGCAAGACGTGACTGTGTATGGGCATTACTGCCTAATCGAATCAACACACCCGCTGTCGTGGTCATGTTAACAAAACCATTGGCGGTGACATGTATTTCGGAAATACTTGGCCTTACACTGCCTGGCAAATTTAGCACTACCTGATGAGCTACTGCGAACAGCGGATGTATAATTGTGTCGCCAAGATAGGCCTGTGTGAGCGGTACCCCCGTGATAATCGGCAAATTGACACGACTAAAGTCATGTACTATAGAAATTACGCGGCCAAGGCCATCGATCTCGACAAAGCCATCATGATAGGGGATGACCGCTAGGCCAATGTTCTCTTCGACAGAAATTTCTAGTTTATTTGGCCAGATGCGCCGCACAGAAGCTGCGGCAATTTGCGGGTGCGCTAACAATCGCTCGACAACTTCACTTAGATTGAGCCGCAGGAGATTAGCCCCCCGCCATACGCCTGCCAACTCCTCCACATGTCGCGCAGTCAAGGTCTCTACACCCTTGACTTCGACCTGCTCTAGGCTGAAGAACCAGGGAGCTTGTACCATTTGCCAGCAAAAAAGGAGCACGAGAAATATGAGAAACGCTCCTCTCACCATGAAAACTCCCCCTCTACTTCTCGCGTCTGATCTGACCGCCAAGACGTGCTAGACTCTCCTCTATGGCTACATACCCGCGGTCTATGTGGTAGACATCTTCTACCACGGTTGTGCCTCTAGCCGAAAGTCCCGCTAAGGTAAGTGCTGCCCCCGCCCTTAGGTCTGTGGCCTTTACTACCGCGCCTGTTAATCGCGCTACCCCTTTAATAACTGCTTGACTCCCGTCCACGGCAACACAGGCACCCATGCGGTTTAGCTCTTCGACATGCCCAAACCTGCTCTCAAATACCCCTTCGGTGAGGACGGATGTACCTTCTGCCAGGCACAATGCCGCGAGCATCGGAGCCTGCAGATCCGTAGGGAACCCAGGATGGGGAGAGGTGACGATTTCGCCTACAGCCTGTGGCCTACCCCTTACTCTACATTTCACTTCACTTGCGGTCAGAGAGAGCTCGGCACCCATGGCACGCAGCACTACTAACAAGGGCTCTAGGTGCTCGGGCACAACAGAACGTACCGTTATCTCTCCTTCTGTCATGAGCGCTGCCAAGAGATATGTACCAGCCACAATGCGATCCGACATAATAGTGTACTCTGTACCGCTGAGGGAGCTGACTCCGGAGATATGTATGCAATCGGTTCCCGCCCCCGAAACTTTACCACCCATGGCATTTAAGAAATTTTGCAGGTCGACTACCTCGGGCTCTTTAGCCGCGTTTTCAATGATGGTGTCACCTATGGCCAAACTTGCCGCCATCATAATGTTCTCGGTGGCACCCACACTTGGTGATGTTAACTTCACACGAGCCCCTCGTAGTTTCTTGGCCGTGACCGTCAGAGACCCCCTCCCCTCCTCGACAATGGTAGCCCCCAGCGCCCTTAGCCCCATGATATGCAAGTCGATGGGACGAGCCCCAATGGCACAACCCCCAGGATAGGAAGCGCTTACCTTGCCGTAGCGGGCCAGCAAGGGCCCCACGATGATCACCGACGAACGCATTTCTTGCATCAGGTTTTCGGGGATGATGTGGCTCTTTACTACATTGGGATGAACAAAGAAGTCCCCGGCAGTGAGTTGGCTGTTGACACCTAGACTATGTAAGATACCTTGCATGACACCAATGTCCGTTAGCGACGGCATGTTGCGGAGAAGTACCGCCTCCTCCGTGAGTAAGCAGGCGGCAATAATGGGGAGGGCGGCGTTCTTGGCCCCGGTAATGTCGATCACGCCACGCAGAGGTTTCCCGCCAGAGATGACATAACGCTCCAAGCTTCTTTCACTCCTTTCGCAGAGCGGTGCAATCCATATCGTTGCACCATCCTATGCCGGGGAGCATGGCATTGCTACTTGCCGAGCTAGCTGATTAGCCCGTCTAGCAAATCGCATATAGTCATGGTCGCACTAGGGAAAGAGAGCCCATAGGCCTTTCGTGACATCTGCGAAAGCACTGCTTCGTTAAACAGAACTTCGCTTACTTTCTCGCTAAGAAGATGGGGAGTCAAAGTGTGTTCGGGGATGAGAATAGCAGCCCCTGCCTCACTGAACACCTTCGCGTTATGATACTGGTGGTTCTCCGCGGCTATCGGAGCGGGGATGAGGATGCTTGGTTTTCCTAGATAGGCGAGCTCCGCTGTCGTTCCGCCCGGGCGTGAGATTACCAAGTCTGCGGCGGCGAGAAGCTCCGGCAAATTCGTCGCATACTCGATAAGCGTCAAGTAGGGCCCGAGATATTCACGCGCCACTCGGCTAATGGCTTCATAGTCGCGCCTACCAGTAACGTGAAAGACCCGGATTTTTTTGAGCGCAAATTCCTTGTAGCAAGCGCTGAGGGTTTCACTGAGCACTTTTGCTCCCCCACTGCCGCCGACGGCGACCAACACTTTATCCTCTGGCGCGATATTAAGGCGCAAGCGGGCACTCTCTCTATCGGCACTTAGAATCTCGGGGCGCAGAGGATTGCCCGTTACTGCCACCTTGTGTGAGGGAAAGAACGACCCGGCTTCACGATGGCTGACGGCAACCTTGTCCACAAAGCGAGATAGTAGACGATTCGTCAAGCTCGGATAAGCATTCTGCTCGTGAATAAGGGTTGGGTAGTCGGCTAGTGCGGCGGCCATAAGCAGTGGAAATGCGGCATAACCTCCTGTGCCCACCACAAGGTCAGGGGAAAAATCACGGAGTATGCGGCGCGCCTGTACTACCCCGCGCAAGGCGCGGTACACGGTACGTAGCTGCTCCAAAGAGAGCCGACGCGGCAAAGAGGTTGTCTCTAAAGTCATGAGCCGAAAACCCTCGCGCGGCACGATTTGGTTTTCTAAGCCTCGCTTAGCTCCGACAAAGAGCACTTCGGCGCCAGGATGCCGCCTTAAAACCTCGTGCGCCAGAGAAATGGCGGGATAGACATGTCCCCCCGTTCCACCACCGGAAAAAATGACCCTAATCTTCATTTCATACCTCATTCGCGGCAAAATCTTGAAATGTTGAGCAGAACCCCTGCGGAACCCATGACCATGAGGAGAGAACTACCCCCATAGCTAATAAAGGGCAAGGTAATACCAGTTACTGGCATCAACCCCGTAACGACCCCCATATTAATAAATGCTTGCGATACAATCATGGACGTTAGTCCCGTTGCCAGTAGACCGCTAAATTTATCGGGCGCGCGAGCAGCAATTCTCAGCCCACGCCACGCTACCGCGCCAAACAAGGCAATTATGACTGCCCCGCCTATAAAACCCCATTCCTCGCTGATGATGGCGAATATAAAGTCATTATGAGGCTCCGGCAGGAAAAACCTTTTTTGAATACTCTCGCCAAGCCCTCTGCCAAAGATCCCGCCCAAGCCAATGGCATAGAGGGACTGAATGATGTGGTAGCCAGTATCCAAAGGATCTTGCCAGGGGTTAAGAAAGGACATAAAACGTTCGAGGCGGTAATCCGCTGTCTTGATGCCGACAGCGAGCAAGCCGATACCTAGAACGCCTAAAGAGATTATTTGTCCCCAAGGCAAGCCACCCGCAAAGAGCACCAAGCACATTACGAGGACTATCGCCACCGCCGTGCCTAAGTCCGGCTGGTCAAAGATTAGCCCGGCCACAAGGCCTGTGACCAGAAGCACGGGCATGGTTCCCTTAGTGAAACTCCGCAACCTGTCTGCTTTCCGGGCCAAAAAGGCCGCGACCCACATCACCATAGTTACTTTGGCGATTTCCGAAGGTTGCAAGTTGAATAGACCGAGGTTTATCCAACGCGTGGATCCTTGTACCGAGAAACCTACCCCAGGCACATACAAAGCCAGTAGTAGCAGGATCGTCGCTAACAACAGCACTGTCGAGGCCTGCTGCCACTTCCTGTAGTTGATGTAGCTTGCTATAGTTAAGGCTACTATTCCGGCAATCGCCCACAGCATCTGCCGAAGGGCGAAAAACCAGCCATGTCCATGCCTCGTTAATGAAAGGGGAAAGCTCGCGCTATATACCATGACCACGCCGGCCGTAACTAGGGCGAGTATGAAGATGAGCAGTGCATAGTCTGGTGCGCTCTTGCCACGCAATTTTATCCCCCCATTCCCGCCAATCCTAAAATTCCCGCCAAAGCACAGACAGCGCTGGCTGCATAGTAAACCAAGACGATGCGTCTCTCCGACCAACCCCGCAACTCTAGTGAGTGATGAAACGGCGCCATGCGAAAAAATCTTCTACCCCCCGTGAGTCGAAAAAAGGCCACCTGTAAAGTCACGGAAAAGGTGCTCCACACATAGACCGCTCCAATAATGGGCAGCAGCAATTCAGTCCCGGTAAGCACACCCATGGACACAAACGCCCCCCCGAGTCCCAATGAACCAACATCGCCCATGAACACGCGCGCCGGATGACGGTTGTAGTAGAGGAAACCTAGCAGGCCGCCCATAAGCGCCAAGGAAAAAATGACCACCGGAAGGACCCCAGTCACCAGACCAATGACCACGTAGGCCAACGACGCGAACATCATTGTCCCCCCTGCCAAGCCATCGATACCATCGGTGAGATTGACCGCATTGCTAAAGGCCAGCCCAATGAAGAGCAGAAAAGCCCAGTAGAATAGGCCAAGCTCAAATCGCCACCCCACAAAGGGCATAACTAGAACAGTGCTATGGCCGACAGAGTAGAGCACGAGCGCTGCTGCCGCGGTGAGAACCGTCTGCCAGTACAATTTTTGCCTAGCCAGCAAGCCAAGACTGCGACGGAATACAACTTTTAGAGCATCATCGGCCAGACCGACCAGCGCAAAGCCTAGAGTAAACACGGCGATCACTACGAGCATGGTAAAACTAAGCCTAACAGCCCCCCCCCACCACCAAGTGACGAGCAGGGCTGGTATTAAGAAAATGACTCCACCCATGGTGGGGGTACCTCGTTTGGTTGCATGCGAGGAAGGCCCGTCGCTCCGTACCACTTGGCCAAACTTTAGCCGGTGCAAGAGTGGTATGCCCAACTTACCGAGAGCTAAGGACATGATAAGCGCCAGAGCAAAGGCTAGTAAGAATTCGTACGGCAACTTAAACATCTCCTCTGCGGCACAGGTCAGCAATGCGCTCCATCTGCATGCCCCGCGAACCCTTGACTAAGACTACGTCGCCAGGCTGTAGTTCTTTTTGCAAGACCAGAAGTACTTGCGCAACACTTTCGCAGTGTATACTGCGAACGCCCCTAGCTTCTGCCACCCGCGCTACTTCTTCGGCCTCGCGGCCCAAAGTCAGCACTAGGTCACATACCCTAGCTGCCACTTCCCCCACCTCTTGATGCGCGGCCGCCGAGCGTTCGCCGAGTTCAAACATGCTGCCTAGCACAGCAATTTTGCGTCGCACTCCAGCATATTCGTCTAGGGTGCAAAGTGCCGCCACCACAGAGGACGGGCTGGCATTGTAGGTATCGTCGATGAGGGTGTAGCCACGGGGCACAACGAGTATTTCAAGTCTCTGACTGGCGATCTGACAGGCTTCTAGCCCTTTTATGGCCTGCGCGATGTCCACGCCCAGTACAACAGCGGCGGCAATGGCCATGGCTGAGTTCTGTGCATTGTGACGCCCTGGCCAGGGGGTGTGTACTTGCCAGGCTTCCGTACCGCTACAGAGAGTGTAGTGGCTATTCCCTTTTTCATCCATCACCACTTCGGTAAGCCGCAAGTCGGCTTCCTTATGAGAACCTACGGAAAGCACCGGTCCTGTGGCCAAAAGCAGGTGAAAGTCATAGAAGTCGTCATCGCGATTCAAGATAGCGGTGCCACCTACATTCATACCGAGCAGAATTTCTCCCTTGGCACGAGCAATGTTCGCGCGTGAACCCAAAAGTTCAATATGAGCTTCACCGACATTAGTCATGATTACGACATCAGGGGGCGCAATTGCGGTCAAGGCAGCAATCTGCCCCAAACCGCGCATCCCCATCTCGAGCACCAAGACTTCTTCATCGACATGATTGAGAACGCTAAGTGGCAGGCCTACTTCGGTATTAAAATTGCCCGGGCTACGGTACACCTTCATCGTCCCAGCGAGAGCCGCTGCAGTTAATTCTTTGACACTCGTCTTGCCGACACTGCCTGTGATGGCCACCACCTTGGCACTGCTACTGGCTAGGTGCTCTCTGGCCATCCTACCTAGCGCCTCTCTGGTATCAGGCACCATGACTACAGGGCAAGGGTATTCACCACCGCGCGAGACGATGGCCGCGGCTGCGCCAAGTTTTACGGCCTCTGCCACATAGTCATGCCCGTCATGGCGCGCCCCTGGCAAGGCAAAGAACACGTTGCCGGGTTTAACTTGTCTGTGATCCGCCACGGCTCCCGAGAGCTCGCAGTCCCTGCCGATGAGAACCCCATCGACAGCCGCGCAGAGCGCCAACAGAGATAACTTAGGCATCGCTCATCTCTCCTAGGGCCAAGCTTGCCACTTCGCGATCATCAAAGTGAATGGTTTCATCCCGAAAAATCTGGTAGTTCTCGTGGCCCTTGCCCGCCAGAAGGACAACATCACCTTGACGGGCCATAAAAATGGCCTTACGAATGGCTTCCGCCCGAGAAACTTCCACCAGTACTCTCTCGCGAGCGTCGGTCTCTGTAATGCCAGACAATATCTCCTGCAAAATAGAGGTCGGTTCTTCCCGACGCGGATTATCTGAGGTAAGAATAACGAGGTCGGCCAGACGAGCCGCAATCTCACCCATGAGAGGCCTCTTGCCTCGGTCACGATCCCCACCACAACCAAACACTACGATCAGACGATGGCGCGTGAACGATCTCGCCGCCCGCAAGACGTTATCTAGACCATCAGGAGTATGGGCATAGTCTATGAAGACGTCAAAAGGCTGCCCCGCGTCCACACGCTCCATGCGGCCAGGCACAGTCGGCCGAGCCAGCCCCCGCGCTATAGCTGCCAGCTCGACTCCTTCGGCCCATGCAGCTCCGGCTGCGGCCAGCGCATTATATATACTATGCCGGCCTGGGGTAGAAATGGTTACCTCGCACTCGCCAGAAGGCGTCACCAGGCAAAAGGAGGCGCCGCTGGCGTCCCCACGCACATCACGTGCAAAAAAGTCAGCCGCTTGGTCTAGGGCATAGGTGAGCACCTTGCTATCGCACAGGCCTACTAAGCGCTGACCATACGCGTCATCTAGATTGATGACCGCGGTTTTGGGGGCTTTCTTGGCGACCTTACCTAGATGTGTAAACAACCCTGCCTTGGCCTCAAAGTACGCCTCCATAGTTCCATGCAGATCAAGATGATCTTGGGTGAGGTTGAGAAATACCGCCGTGTCGTACTCTATGGCCTCTACACGGCCGAGTACGAGCGAGTGCGAAGAAACCTCCATGACGGCATGGTCCACCCCGTTTTCGACCATGCGCGCCAAGCTCGCATACAGAAGAGGCGCATCGGGGGTAGTCAAGGTCGCGGGTTCTACATAGTCGCCATTGTCTACATGCACGGTGCCGAGTAACCCTACCTTGAAGCCGGCCTCACGCAAAATGGACTGTATAAGAAAAGAGGTAGTGGTCTTACCATTAGTACCAGTAACACCTACCATGCGCATCTTGGCGGCGGGTGTTCCATAAAAATTAGAAACGAGATGAGCTAGGGCGACCCTAGTATCGGGAACCTGTGCAGAGGCGATGCCTATGGGCAAAGACACCCCCCGCGAGCACACAATTGCCACTGCGCCGCGCGACAGAGCCTCTGCTACTAAATCATGCCCGTCGACCCGCTTCCCCTTGATGGCGACAAACAGGTACCCCGGGCGCACTTGTTGTAACACGTCGGTGACACCCACAACCTCGGCATCGCCTTCGCGTGCTATAGCTGTAATCCCCTGTAGCAGGCTGTCAAATTGCACCTTGTCCACTCCTTCTCTCACGGGCGAAAAGTGACTCTTACGATGGTAGATATATCGACTTCTTCTCCAGGAAGTGGGTCTTGAGTTACGGCCAGCCCCGTCCCGGTCACCACAATACGTAGTCCCGCAGCGGACATTTTAAGGCTGGCGTCGCGCATGGAGAGACCGCGCACATCAGGAACGACGATTCGTCCCAGGGGCTCTTGTGCGGTTCCTAGTTCAACGATGACCGTTGTCCCCACGGAAACTGCGGCCCCCGGCGTAGGCGTTTGCGAAATGACACGATCGCCCACCTTCTCCATGCGTAAGTTTAACCCAAGGTCGCGGAGATGGGCAAGAGCAGCCGTAGTACTAAGGCCCCGTAGCTCTGGCACCGTGACGAGAGCAGGCTCGGTCAGAACCGAACCTCCACTGTGGGGCTCTACTTTCAGGTAGCGCAAAATATCAACCATCATAGCCCGAAAAGCGGGTGCGGCAACTTGGCTACCATAGTAACCATAGGGCCCCTGTGGATCCCTTACAATCACTAGCAAGGCTATCGAGGGGTCGTCTGCGGGTGCCATGCCGATGAATGAGGCGATGTATCTGCCATCATAGTAGCCCCCGCCCGCCCTAACCATCTGGGCTGTACCGGTCTTGCCGCCTACTCTTTGGCCCTCTAGAAAGGCATTTCGTCCTGACCCATAGAGCACCGCTCCTTCGAGCAGCGTGCGTACTCTCGCCGAAGTATCGGCAGTTATAGCTTGCCCTACAACTTCCTTAGGAAACGTTTGCACCACAACACCTTGTTGGTCTCTAATCTCCTTAACAAGACGGGGACGATATACTATGCCCCCATTGACAGCGGCCGAGAGTGCCACTACTTGCTGCAAGGCGGTCACTGCAGGACCCTGGCCGAAACTTGTCGTCGCTAGTTCTACCGGCCCCATCCGCCGAAACATAACGCCAGGCGCCTCCCCAGGCAGATCAATGCCCGTGCGTCTGCCGAAGCCAAATTTGTCGATGTAGGCCTGGAGAGTTTCTCGGCCTAGCTTCATGCCGACATCGACAAAACCTGGGTTGCAAGACCGCCAAAACACCTCGGCGAAGTTCAGACTGCCATGCCCGCCAGCCCGCCAACAACCGAGCCTGACGCCCGCCACGGAAACAGAGCCCGTACAAAAAAGGCGGTCTTCCTCGCTCACAACGCCCTCGTTCAAGGCAGCTGCGGCCGTGACAACCTTGAAAGTGGAGCCAGGTTCGAAGCTGTCACTGACGGCGGTGTTACGCCACAAGGACTCAGTGTAGCGGTTAAAGGCATTAGGGTCAAAGTCGGGGCGATTGGCCATGGCGAGGATTTCACCCGTTTGGGGATTCATGGCCACAGCGAGAGCCGCGGTGGCCTGGTGACGCGTCATAGCGGCATCAAGCTCTCGCTCCACTATATGCTGTATGACTTCATCAATGGTCAGGACGATGCTCTGGCCGGGCACTGGCGGCACATATTCAGGGCTTACGTTTTGCAGGGGGTTTCTTCGGCCATCGGCAGGATTTCTAACTTCACCCGGAGTACCGCGCAGGGTGGCATCATACTTATGCTCCAGCCCACCCAGCCCCTGGTTATCTATACCCACAAAGCCTAGTAGGTGACTAGCCAAATTAGCATTTGGATAGTAGCGATCTGTTTCAATTTTGAAGTCGATGCCCGGCAAATTTAGAGCCCGCACCGCCGCCGCCTGCTCGCGGGAGATCTGGCGCGCGATATACACTTGGTCAAGACGCCGCGTAATGCCGCGATGAATCACTTCCGGAGAAATACCAAGAACTGCAGCCAATTTGGCAGCAGTTTCATCCGGATTCTCAATTTTGGCAGGGAGTGCGACCAAGGTGTCAGCATTAGCACTGACGGCAAGAGGTCTCAGGTTGCGATCATAGATAACGCCGCGGCTAGGTGAGACAGCCACATCCCTGGTCCATTGTGCCATGGCCCACCTCTCTAATTCGGGCCCACGAACAAACTGCAGAAAACCAAGTCGCAAGACCAAGACCACGCAGCCCAGGATGAAAAGTACTAACAAGCTCGCTACCCTAAGCTTCATACCCATGGGAGTAGACACTCATTCGCCCCCCTTTGTCGCACCTAGTTGCCACCAGTCACTCCGACCAAAATAATCTGCCTGCCTTGGGGGTTCATCATGCCTAGCTCTTGGCGTGCCACGCGCTCAAGGCGCGGTAAGGATGACAATGCCAGTGCCTCTATCTGCAGCTTGGCATTCTGAGCTTCCATTTCAGCGATCTCTGCTGTCAAATGAGCGATATCTCGCTCCGAACTCGCGATTTGCGCGTGGCGATGCACTGAGTAGCCAAACAACAAGCCGCATATCGCCAGTGTCAAGGCGGCACGCCTGACAAAGCGCGGCATGAGAGAAGTTTTGCTCCTCTTGGCGGGAAGCCGTCTTCTCTCTAATATGGGTTCTGGAGCAAGAGGCAGAGGCTTTCTTGCTGGTATCACAGTTATTCACTCCCTCAGCTTAATAGAACCTAGGCAATTTCTCGATCACTCGCAAGTGCGCACTGCGACTGCGGGGGTTGTCACGCACTTCGTCTGGCGTAGGCACCAGGGGCTTCTTAGTAATTAACTTGACTTGTGGTCGGTGATTACACACGCACTGCGGTAGGCCCTGCGGACACAGACACTCACGTGCATGGTGAATCATAAATTGCTTCACTATGCGGTCCTCGAGAGAGTGAAAGGCAATGCAGCCGAGTCTTCCGCCATTTTTAAGCGCCACCAGGCCTTTTTCTAAACCTTCTTTGAGGGCACCTAACTCGTCGTTTACGGCAATGCGCAGAGCCTGAAAAGTACGGCGGGCCGGATGCTGATCTTCGGCTTGCCGCACCGCCTTGGGCACAGCCGCCTTAATAATCTCCACTAACTCTAGGGTCGTCTTGATGGGAGCCTTGGCTCGCGCCAGCACAATAAAGGAAGCAATTCGTTTGGCCCAGCGTTCCTCCCCAAAATCCCAAAGAATTTGTGCTAGCTCCCCTTCGCTACTCTGCTGCAAGAGCTCTTCTGCACTCGTCACGAGATCCTTGTCTAGGCGCATATCTAGAGGCGCCTCTGTCCTGTAAGAGAAACCCCGTGCCGCCTCGTCTAACTGAGGGCTAGAGACACCGAGGTCAAAAAACACCTTGTCCACTTCTTCTATACCAGCTGTGCGCAGGGCTATATCTAAGTTGCGAAAATTCAGGGCCACGAAACGAAAATTTGGGGCTGTAATCTCCTTAGCGGCTAAGAGGGCGGCACTATCTACATCAAGGCCCAACACCAAGCCAGTAGGCCCAACTGCCTCAAGAAAACGCCGCGTGTGACCACCACGGCCAAAGGTACAATCTAGCACTACCTCGCCTTTACGTAGGTCGAGAGCCCTTACGGACTCCTCCAGTAGAACAGGTACATGCGCGTTAATGCTCCCCACCGTCCTTTAGAGTATGGTCTCCAGTTCTTCCGCCACTTGTTCGTAGTTTTTGAGTGCATTACTAGAGTAGTCCTGCCAAGAGGCGGCACTCCACACTTCAACTCTCCGTCCGGCTCCGATGACTACAGCATCTTTAGCTAGCATGGCATGTTGCCGCAGTGGTTCTGGGATATTAATGCGTCCTTGTTTGTCGAAATCGAGCTCGGCGGCACCAGAGAAGAAGAGCCGCGTGAACGCCCGTGCATCACTGCGGGAAGTCGTCATTTCTTGCAAACGCTGCGAGATAACTTCCCATTCTCGCAAGGGATAGATAAAGAGACAGCCATCTAAACCTTTCGTCACCACAAAGGGAGAGCCCAAACGTTCGCGAAATTTAGCGGGCAAGAACAGCCTGCCTTTGTCGTCAACGCTATGTTCATGTTGCCCTAAAAACACTGTCTTGCCCCCTTCCACCACAATGCACCACTTTCACCCACTATTATTCTCTCTTCAAGGTGCTGTTCCTTCTCTGCGGCGAAAATATTTTTTTCTTTTTACAAAAAAAGCGCGAACCCTAAGGTCCGCGCCGCAAGTCTGCGTTTATTCGTCAGTTTCCTCTACTGTGGTTACGGCCACAGTCGAGTACTGTGGTTACGGCCACAGTCGAGTACTGTGGCTACGGCCACAGTCGAGTACTGTGGCTACGGCCACAGTCGAGTACTGTGGCTACGGCCACAGTCTAGGCTATGGCCGCGCATCACTTCTTGCGCATGAGGCAAGACGGGGAGCACAATGCCGAGGCACTCTAGTGCCCCCTTCTTACTCCCGGGTAGATTGATGATCATGGTCCTCTTGCGCACCCCGACTACGGCCCGGCTAAGCATAGCCATGGGGGTTTTACTAAGGCTAAGAGCTCGCATGGCTTCTGCCATGCCGGGCACCTCACGCTCTACCACCGCTAATGTTGCTTCAGGAGTGATGTCGCGCGGGGCGAGCCCTGTCCCCCCCGTGGTAAGCACGACATCGAAGTCGCCGCAGTCACAAGCGGACCGCAATTGCTGCACAAGTTGATCGTAATCATCGGCGAGAAGAGTTGCTTGCACCGTGGCGCCTAGCAGGGCGAGCTCGTTCGCTATAGCGGGGCCGCTCTCGTCTTGTGTCTCCCCTCGTGCGCACCGATCGCTTAGAGTAATCACTAAGACTTGTAGCTTCGGCCACACGATTACCGAATCACCGGGCATGACTTGACCGCCACGTAGCACCTCGGCGAAAACCCCCTCGCGGGGCATCACACAGTCACCCGCTTGATAATAAATGGCACAACGTTCATGACATTCTTTTCCTAGTTGCGTGATAGAGAGTACGGCGGAGCCGCCTAGAGTCAGTCGAGTGCCTACGGACACCCGCGACAAGTCTATGGCACAGAGGGTAATGTTCTCCGCAAAGTCTCCCGCCGCTACGGCTACTCCCATAGCCTGCATCTTGCGAATACTTTCCACTGCCAAGAGACTGACTTGCCGATGCGAAAAACCCGCGTGGGCATCCCCTGCTATGCCCTGACCTGCAATCAACTCCACTATGGGTTGCGGAACTTTGCGCATACCTTTACTTGGGCTAGTGGAAACGGCCTCTACTTTTCCGCGCATGGATTTTCACCTCCCCAGACAAAGTCCCCACTCTTGCCACCAGATTTTGATAGCAAATGAACATTTTGTATAATTAAGCCTTTATCAACCGCCTTGCACATATCAACCACGGTAAGCGCTGCCACTGTTACCGCGGTCAAGGCTTCCATTTCGACCCCAGTGCTATCAAAGGCCACTACTTCCGCTGTAATTTCCAGTAGGCAGGGGGACGCCTCATGCGCATCTATCCTAACCGTCGAAATGCGCAGGGGATGGCAGAGAAAAATCAGCTCGGGAGTCTTTTTGGCCGCCATGATACCTGCTAGACGCAGGGCAGCTAAGACATCTCCCTTGGGAACTTGCCCGCTTAAGATAAGCGCCATCGTCTCTTTTCTCATACACACCGAAGCGCGGGCTGTAGCGACACGCCTAGTGGCGGCCTTGGCCGATACATCTACCATGGAGGCTCTTCCTGCCTCATCGATATGCGTTAACAACTAAGTCTAGCCCCCTATCTCTGCCATGCGGCGATTGTCGATGCTTTTTTCTCGCTCTGGCTTGGTGGTTACCGCCTGCTCTAAGGCCCTGCGCAGCGCTTCTTCTCGTCTGGTGACGATTAATTCTCTAATGTCACCCTCGGCATCGGCAAAGAGACATGAGCGGACCTTACCCTGCGCCGTAATGCGTAATCTATTGCAGCCGCGACAAAAATACTCGCTAGTACCGCTTATAAAGCCTAGTGTCCCCTGCGCGCCGGGGAGACGAAAAACCTTTGCCGGCCCTGCCCCAACCTCTTCTGCCGCTATGAGGGGCCCTAGTCTCTTCTTTATCTCTTGTATCGGAACTAAGGCCTCGGGGGCAAAGTTACTGCCTTCGCCAAAGGACATCAGCTCAAGGAAGCGCACGGCGATGTCTTGTCGCCAAGTGAGTGCAGCAAAAGCCTCGACTTCGTCGTCGTTAAAGCCACGGATAACGACACAGTTAATTTTGACGGGCGTGAGTTTAGCCGAAAGAGCGGCCGTAACACCCGCCAAAACCTTGTGCAGCACACCACCGCGCGTCATGTAAGCATAGCGCTCCGGCTGTAGCGAATCTAGGCTGATATTGACCCGATTGAGCCCTTTGTCTTTGAGAACTGTCGCCATTTCCGCCAACAAGACCCCGTTTGTGGTCAGAGAAACATCGTCAATGCCAGGGATAGCCGCGACGCTTTGGATAAAGTCTGGCAAGCCCGCCCTGCGCAGAGGCTCGCCACCCGTAAGGCGCACCCTCCTGATGCCAAGCGTGCTGGCCACCCGAATAACGAAGAGAAAGTCGTCAAGAGTAAGCTCCGCAGGGTAAGTAATTTCTCCCTCTGGCTGGCAGTAACGACAGCGCAAATCGCATTCCTCGGTGATAGAGAGCCTGAGGTAGTCTATAACGCGCCCCGCCTTATCTCGCATGCGTCGACCACACTACCTCTCCGCTCATTTTGGTTTCATACCCACCAAGCTCTCCGACACGGGCAGCAAATTCGGGCGAGCGAACTACCCTTAACAGTGCCACAACGCGAGGGTCAGAGAGGGAATCGCGCCGTAAAACGATATCAAACTGCTCCAAGCACAGTGGCGTAAATGACAGCCCAAAATTCTCTGCCGCTGATAAAATACCTAGACCTACGTCGGCGCTACCTGCATCCACCGCACAGGCCACAGCAAGGTGAGTGCTCTCTTCGCGGCCGTAGCCTTCGATATCGCGGGGCTCTATGCCTTGTAGCTTTAGGTGGTAGTCTAGCAAGGCGCGAGTACCTGCACCCCTCTGGCGATTGACAAACCTGCCCTTGGTGAGGTCCTGCCAGCCACTAATGGCTCGCTCCCAGCGATGAATGAAACCCTGCCACCGCTCCACGAGATTTACAATAACCATGTCCTCATCCGGAAAGAGTCGCCTGACAACGTCAATATTGTACTTGCCGCTAGTTTCATCTAGGAGATGAGTAGTAGCAAGATGGGCAAAATTGCGTTTTAGAGAAAGTAGCCCACCCATGCTTCCCACATGGCTCGTCTGCAAGTGCATATCTTCTGAAACGCGCAGTATATCCGCCAGCACGTCGAGGGCTAGGTCGTGGCTACCGATACATACCAAGGTATCATTGATAGTCGCGGGCGGTCTCCTAAGAGTAACACTCACCACTTCCCCCTCGGCCAAGCCCTCCGACTGAGCAGGCACAGTGACCAAGCCATCGGCACGCATCAATGAGGAAACAACGCCCGCGCCACGCCCTAGCGGCGTGACAATGACCTGCCCCCCCACGCATCCTGCCTGAACCCTAACCTGCTCTTCGACACCGAAAGGCGATACTAGGCGACGGGTCAAAACTCCCTCTACTTGTACAGACGAGGGCAGGGGCTGGCGGTTGTAGGAAAAAAGCAGGGGCTTGACAAAGGTCTCGAGACAAAGGTGCATGGACACAGGGTATCCAGGCAGTCCCACTACCGGCGCACTACCCACTTTGGCTAAAATTACCGGCTTACCTGGCCGCATGGCCACCCCGTGCACCAAGACAGTCCCTATTTTTTCTAAGACCTCTACCGTAAAATCTCCCCGGCCAGTGGAAGAACCGGCGATAATGAGGATGATATCGCTATGAGTGGCGGCCTCTTCTACAGCCTTACTGAGGAGTTTCGCATCATCAGCAACAGGTGCTAAAACTATAGGTTGGCCTCCCCAAAGCTCTACTTCGCCGCTAATGATGGCGGAATTATATTCAACTATATCCCCTTGCTTGAGGATACTGCCGGGCGGCACCATTTCATCCCCTGTGGGTATAATTGTCACGCGCGGCTTAGCCAAGACGGCCACCTCGCCCACACCTGCTGCCAAGAGCGCACCCATGTCCACGGGCGTGATGTGCCGAAAACGTGGCAGCAGTATCTCCCCCGCTACAATGTCTTCGCCCACAGGGCGCACATTAGTGAAGGGCGCTACGCTCTGCTCTATGTAGCAACTAGTGCCCTCGATCACTACATTCTCAATCATAATGACCGCGTCGCTACCCTGCGGCAGGGGGTCGCCTGTATCAACGACAGCGCAGTTGAGGCCTATTTCGAGCCTTACGGGTCGCAGAGGAGCCGCATGAACGGTGTCCCTCGCCAAGACGGCAATCCCGTCCATAGCCGAGGCGGCATAGTGCGGTGATGACTGCACCGCGCGCACGGGACGCGCCGTGACGCGGCCAAGCGACTTGTTCGTCGCCACCACTTCGCCTTCTAACGCTCTCAAGGGGAATGACTCCAGCCACATCTTCAAGGCAACTTCCTTGGAAACACTATTTAAGTAGCGCTGTCTCACACTGAACCTCCCCAAAGCCGCACATTGACCGTTGTGCCGGCACTGTATCCTTCACACTCCTCAGGCACCACCAGCAAACCTTGCGAAGCAGCCAGAACTTGAATGGCCGCTGACTTTGACTGTTGTGGCCATGCTTCTTGACCAGAGAGGCGACAGGGGATAAAGTCCCTGCGTCCGGGCAAGCTGGCCAGGGGTCGCGCAAGCACGACACTCGCGTACATAGGCATCGAGGCCTTGGCCCCCGCCGCAAAGCGCAACAAGGGCAGCGCTACCATGTGCGCCATGACGGCGCAAGACAGAGGGTGGCCTGGCAGGCCCACCACGAGTCTGCCTCGTACTGCGCCAAGAATTGTTGGTTTACCAGGTTTCACTGCCAGCCCATGCACAAGCACGCCCGGCAGACCGAGGTTGTTCACGGCTCGCTCCGTAAAATCGAGTGCCCCAGCAGAACTACCGCCAGAAAGCACGACGGCATCTGTTTGTTCCAAGGCCATGGCCAGAGCTTTCGTCAACGACACTTCATCATCACGAAAAATACCATAGTACTGCACCCTGAAACCTGCTGTCTGAAAGAGACTCGTCAAGAGAGGCGAATTGATGTCCCTCATCTGTCCTACCTGCGGAAGGCACTCATAAGGGACTATCTCGTTGCCGGTCGAGATAATGCCGACACGAAAATCACGCGTCTTAACGCCAGTCTTACCGAGGGCCGCCAAGACACCAACATCGTGCGAGGTCGCTTGTCCCCCTTGACCAAGGGCCAGACTGTTTGCCGCTATGTCCTCGCCCACGCCCATAATGTTGTCTCCCGCGGCGATAGGGCGTGACAGAAGAACGGTGCCATCGAGAAGCTCCTCTGCATACTCAAGCATCATCACCGCGTCAAAAGCCTCGCGAACAAGGTCGCCGGTGTATACGCGCTCACACATGGGTAACTTGGAATCACTAAGGTGCAGCATGGCCGGCAACGACTCGCTCGCCCCATGGGTGTCCGCAGCAACTACAGCATAGCCGTCCATAGTAGAGCGCCTAAAGTGAGGCACAGGGCAGGGCGCGTACACATCCTCGCCGATGATGCTGCCAACAAGCTCCGTTAGGGGGGTCAATACGCTTTTATCAGAGATGGTGATATGTTTTTTGACCAAATCCATAGCGTCTTCAATGCGCCATATTTTTTTAAGAATGTCTATCCGCCCCTTCCGCATCTGACATAATGTCTTTCTACAGCAGACTCTTGAATCCTGCCGTTCTCGCCACGAACTGGAACATTTCAAATTGAGAAGCCATCCTTGAAAGGATGGCTCCAGTCTAACGAAAACCTTTCATCTGTTGCTCCGCCTTGGCGATAGCCAGTCTTACCATATCGCCTGTCTCCTTGGTCGACACCGCACCCCATCCGCGGGAGCGCACAGTATCGGCAAAGCCAAGCTCCTCTGCCAACTTCAGCTTCAGCTGTTCAGACATTACTTTGCGTCCACGTGCCAATGCACTACCACCCCTTCGCCGCAAACAATTGCCGGCACTTATAGTTTTGAACAAAGAGCGTATTGCTATGTAAGCATTCTCGATGCAAAATATAGGTGAGAAGGGGATGATAAATTGGTTAAAGCTGTTATTTTTGATCTTGATGGAACACTATGGGATGCACGACAAGTTGCCATTCCGGCTTTTCGCGAGGTGCTTATCGAGCTTGCGCTTACCGTGCCGAGCGATGCAGTCCTCGCTAATACCCTCGGCTACCCACTACACGAAATCTGGGAAATGCTCCTGCCCTCAGAACATCGTCATCACGCAGAGCATGCCGATCAATTGATGGAAAAAGCAGAGCTGCGCCTGCTAGTAGAGTCGCAAGCCCAGCCCTTCCCAGGTGTACGCGAGACACTTTCCCATGTGCGGAGCTTAGGCTACAAAACATATATCTGTTCAAACTGCGCCCCCAACTACCTTGAGTCAGTAACTCACCATTTAGGCTTAGTTGAACTTTTTGATGCCCGCTACTGCGCGGGACAGTTCCATGGCCTGACAAAAGTCGACTTAGTAGCTCTCGTCAAAGAACGTCACCACATTACGGGAGGCTACATGGTGGGTGACCGCTTTCACGACATGCTGGCAGGTCAGGCTAACTCCCTCTTTACTGTCGGGTGCTTGTTTGGCACTGGCCAGACCACGGAACTTGCTCGTGCCGACTTCACTATCGCAACCTTCGCCGAGCTCAAGAGTGTCATTGCCCCAATTTAATCAAGACCCAGCTGACGAAAGTTGTTTTTGACTGTACTTGCCACAACGGTCTCCCCAGTGTGCCAAAACTCGGCCTTCCATAGCAAACCGCACCACCTCGCAGGCATTGCCGCAACCGAGACAGGGTTCTGAAGAGGCGAGACAATGGGCTCCTGCCACACCGAACCCGCGAAAAGCAGACTTGCCAATCGTCTCCACTGCCAAGTAAGCCGCTCCTAAGGCTCCCATTACTTTGTAGTGTTCGGGGACGACCACGGCCAGCTCTAGGGCCGCCTCCAAGGCCTTGCGGATACCGATATTAGCCGCCACGCCGCCCTGGAAAGAGACCGGCCCCTTTACTGTTTTTCCCTTGCCCACATTGTTCAGGTAATTACGTACTAAGGCTTCACACAGCCCGGCCACAATGTCAGCGAGGTTGTGACCGGCTTGCTGTTTGTGGATCATGTCGGACTCAGCAAAAACGGCACACCTACCGGCAATGCGGGTGGGTGTTTTGGCTTGCAAGGCAAGTTCTCCCAAGGACCCTACAGGCAAGCCGAGACGATGCGCTTGTCGGTCCAAGAAAGACCCGGTCCCAGCAGCACATACCGTGTTCATCGCAAAGTCGGTGACCACTCCATGATTAATCAGTATCATTTTAGAATCTTGCCCACCAATTTCAATAATGGCGCGAGCCTCGGGTAGCACCCGCAAAGTAGCTGTGGCATGTGCCGTAATCTCGTTTTTTACTACATCTGCACCTAGCAGGGCCGCGGCAATTACTCTGCCGCTACCGGTAGTCGCTACTCCCGCCACTGTGTTACTTCCAGTGAGTGCATGTTTAATTAAATCGAGGCCTTTCTGAATGGCGGCGATCGGTTGCCCCTGAGTCTCTAAGTAGCAGTGCCCGAGAACTTGACCCTTGCTATCGATAGCTACTAGCTTGGTGCTGACCGACCCTACATCAACCCCTAGGTACACATTAGTTCCCATGACTAGTTATCGCCCTCCCTCGTCTTTGGCGTGCGCGCAACATATCGACAAATGCTTCCAGTCGTGTCTGCAAGCCTCCCTCGCCGGCATGCTCGTCCAACACGAGGGTGAGGATAGGGATGCCATATTTCTCACTAATCGTAGGCAAGATACTCTGCGCTACGATTTCAGGCATGCAGGTCAGAGGCAAGACTTGAATGATGCCATCCATTCCTTCTTCGGCGTAGAGAACACTATGGCCTATCGTCTCAAGGCCATGTCCCCCCACATGGCCGCGCAAGTACGGCTTTGCCGCCTGCCTAATTTTTCGGACCAAAACTCGCGCTCTAGGATCTGGCACCAGGTGCTGTGTCACCCAGTCACTCACAGACATACTACGGTGAACCTCTACCCCTAGGTAGCCGAGGCGCTCGGCGAGACCTAGGTTGACCTTCGGCTCTAGCAGCATGTAGATTTCGCCGACCAGCCCTACGCGCAGAGGGTGCACACAGGTTTTTTTTGGCAAGGCCGCGATGCGCTCTTTGATCAGTCTTTCGGCAGCCCATAGTCCTCGTAGGGTTCGCGTTTGGCCAATGCTGTTCTGTGCCTCGTTCCAGATTATGTCGCAAGAACCCCTAGTTTTCTCTAGGGCGCGCACCTGGTGAAGAGTCTTTTCGATGCCGTCGAGCCCCTTGGCAAGACGCCAAGCAAAGTAAAAGACTTGCGCCACGGACATAAATGAATGGCCCCGGGTTAAGCTTGAGATTTTACGCCAAAGCTCCGTCACCATGCCTTGGGGCGGCTCGAGTACGATCATGTTGGCCGAGAGGCCAAGGTCCGCCAATATTTCGCGCTGTAACTCTGCATAGTAGCCAAAGCGACATGGTCCAATGCCGCCCGCCATGACCACGGTGTCCGCCCCTAACTCTATGGCCTCTATGTAATTCCCGACGTTCACTTTGAAAGGCAGACAAACACACTCTGGCGAATACTTCGCCCCCAGTGCCAAAGTACGGCTAGTAATAGGGGGAGGCATCACCACCTGAAGTCCCAAGTTTTCAAGGAGCGCTCGCATTGCTAAACTCAGCGTCCCCATGTGGGGAAAGGTAACGCGCATGCCTTATCCTCCCTCGCACTGTTTCAACGAAAGCCTCTAGCCGCGTAAGTAAACCAGCTTCAGCACTATGTTCATCTACGGTAAGGTGCAGCAACGGAAACTCTTTACGGCGGGCGAAGCGCTCTAACATGTCGGCTACTAATGACTCTAAGCCACAACCAAAAGAGCTTAGGACGATAATCCCTTCTACATCGTTGTCGTCATGCAGAAAGTAGAGCCCTGCCCCTAGCACCATTTTGCTCTGCGTCCAGAACAGCTTCTTCTTGAGTCTTCGCAGGCCAAGGGCAATGTGTTCTTCTGGCAGCATCTCTGCTGTGACTACATCAATGCCGTGGGAGCGCAATCTGTCGATAATATTCATGCTCAGCAGGGGGTCATAAATGCTGTATGGATGACCGAGAACGGCGATACGCATGCGCCGCCCTGGTTTACGTCGCCGCATTGTGCCATGAAAGGCCTCCTCAGGCGTCAGCCCTGTCATAAGCTTGCGCCTAGTCCTCTTCACCTCAGAGAGTGCCTGGTAGAAAGCGCGGGCACTCGGCCACCACCCCTTGCCAAGAACACGGCTTACTTCCGTAAGAACCCGCAGTAATCCTAGGTAGCCACGACTCAAGTCAATATCCGGGGCGAGTACAGGGGGCATCTTTAGTCCGTTATGGCGAATCATATCTGGCAGGCCCATTAATTTCGGACAAATGTAGGCACGCGGCTCTACGCTTACGAAACGCGGAACGAGAACATAGTCGACATGGGGAGCTAGCGATAAGATATGCCCCATGGCGATCTTCACTGGGGCACAAACTTCGTCGACCACCGCTCGTGCACCTGCGGTCAGAAATTCCTCACTGGTGGGAGCAGAAAGAACCACCTTAACCCCAAGCTCAGAGAAAAAACGCCGCCATAGAGGAAAGTAAATATAGTAGAGCAAGGCCCGCGGTATGCCAATAACGATCATCAATCTACCTCCCAATGACAGAGTGCATTGTAGTATGCACCGCCTTGGTGCTCTACATTCAGTAACCCAATCGGTTCATTGTAGCAGCAAGATATTACGAATTGCAGGTAGAAAATATTAAGTTTTTGCCTTATTTCCCCGTCATGAACGCATTGTTTCGCTACGCCTATGATTGTCTATGTGCGTCCTTGAGCTGAATTTGCAAGTTACCCCGCCCATCAAGGTAGGCAAAGAGTACTGCTTGTTCTGAGTGAATACCCTGGGAGTGAAGTAAAGCGCGAAAAGACCCCTCGTCATAGCCACCCTTCTTTACACTCACCCAGTGAATTCTACCGTCTGTAATGAGCACCAAGGGCAACTCTTCGCGAGGGAGTTCTAGCTTGAGGTCAGCCGGGGTCACGGGTCTTTTATCTACTATGGGTATGACGCTCAAAGTGCCTGAAGGCTCAAGAATGGCATAATCCACCTCCGCCACGTCCACGATCCCCTGACTGCGCAGACCCACGAGCAAGTCATTGAGGTTGTAGCGCAGCTTGCGCATTTCTCTCTCCATAATTTTACCCTTAATAATGACCATGCTTGGCTTGCCGTTGACGATGCCGCGAACTGTTTCCGACTTTAGAGCAGCGTAGGAAAGAAGCACCTCTAGTAGAAGCAGCACCACAAGCGGAATGACTCCCTCTAGTAGGGGCTTGTCCGTATTCTCGATGGGAAGCGCCGCTAACTCGGCAATCATAATAGACACCACTAAATCAAAGGGCGACAAATGGCCTAGTTCGCGCTTCCCCATAATGCGTAGCACTATGACTACAGCGACATAGAAAAAAACAGTGCGCAGGGCAATTTGCATAAGCACTTAGCTCACCTCTATACTACCCTGCCCTGCTCTGCGAATGACTATGAGCGTCGCGGACTACTCGGAAATCTTTTCCATGTGATTTTGCCTTCGGGACGAGTAATAGGCTTTTCTACCTCTAGGGGAACTTCTAGCGCAGGCACAATGGCACTCTTTTCCACACTCTCTAGTGGTGGCAAAGATAGTAGTGCAGGTGGATTTGCCTGCACTCCCCTCCGTAAGGCGCTACCTTCTTCATTGAGCCAGTCCATCCATTCGTTCTTCCGCCGCAAATCAACTATAGCTTCCCGGCTATTAAGAGCGGGGCGCCCTCTCACCAACTCATCTAGGGCTGTGGCCCATTCGTGCGGGTAGAGTAGGTAGGCTAAGAGGAGCTGCCATTCGACTTCACTCAAGGGGTGAACCGCGAGGTAGGCCGCCAAGAAGTGCAAGCCCCTGTCATGGGCGAAGCTCCCATCTAGGAGCAAGCTCCCGACAGAGGTATAGGCCCAGTCCGTATTACAGGCATGAGACTGATTAAGATACACTTGATGTTCCGCATTCATGTAGACAAATTGACCGTAAGAAAGCCCCGCAAAAGAAATAACTCTCACCCCGTCGTGCCGCAAGGCCAGTTCGTCAGCGCGACTGAGAGCTTCTTCGGCCTGCCGCAACAGTTCTCTGACGGCCTCGCCACGCTCCCCCTTGCGATAGCGATGTGCCGCTAGCCCCCAGTAGGCCACCCGCTCACGTGCGGCATCCCGCCAAAGGGGTGCCACGCGAATGGCCGGGCAGGCAGACAAGTAGAGTATTTCCTCTGAAGCCCTGTGTACTTGTCCTAGCAGGCGTCCAATGGCCCTCACCTCAAAGATACTACTGCTGTCACATGCCCCTCCAGGGGTATACTCAGTCAGGTAGAGCTTTACCTTGTTAATTTCTACAGAAAAGTGCTCGCTTAAAGTCCTCTGGATAGCGCCAAGGCCCCTTACTCCCCGATGGCGGAGTTCAGAGAGGCATCTTCCAGCCCATGCTACTTCCTCCTTGTCGCCAGAGTGAATGTGCACCGCCAATAGACCATCCTTGGTGCTGATACACAACTGATTGTCAACAGTCACGGGGTTGCCGTGCAAACCGTAACAGGCCATGATCTCAGCTAGGTGCGCCACGAGAATACTCATCAAAAGTCCTCTCCCTACCTCATGCTCCTGTATACTCTATTCACCCATACCGCCAACCTATTACTGCTAACAAAAGGAGCCCGTTTTAGGCGAGCTCCTCAAAAGTCTTTAAGCGCAGCACCACCTGCCCGTTATCTCTGACAAAGGCCCCGTAGCCAAGTAGCCCGCAGGCGAAGGCCAGTTTTATGCTCGGGACATTATCTGAAGCAATTTCTACATGCATCTTGCCTAAGGTGTTTAGGGCATTACCGAGCAGCAGCTTTCCGACGCCTCGGCTTCTCTCGCCCCTCCTCACCACGGCTATAGAAAAAACCTCGCCATAGGTCTGACAAGCCAACACTCCCAGCAAGCGTTTATGCGCTGTTACCAGTAAGACCAAGGTGCCCGGTTGTTCAAGGTCTAGTCCGCTCAGATTCTTGAGCTTGCTGCTCGCCTCTTTGGTGATGTGTCGGTCTTTGTGGGTGGCCACAAACTCTATCACCCGCGTTTTTATCCTCTCCCAGCGCGCAGAAGATACCTTAGTTACCCGCATAGCTGTGTACCTCGTCGCCCCGCCATCCCGCCAGGAACCTGCAGTACTCGACGCGTCTACGCAAAGAACGGCGCCAAATGTGGGGTTCATCGAACTTCATAGGCTTGGCATTTGCTTCTAAGAAGTAGCAGTGCCCGGCAGAGGTGATGCCGATATCCATGGACATCTCCCCTAGAGTCTGCCCAAGGCTTTTTTCTATGGCCGGTGCAATCGCTAGCGCGAGATTTTTAACCCGCAGCCAGACACCACTCGACTTCACTTCTGTCTCGCCATAGACTTCTTGCAGCACATTTTCTAAGGAGGCAATATGGCCACCACAGGGCACATGAGTTGTTATCCCCCCGCGGCTCGCTACCCGTATGCCGACACCAGTTAGATCCCAGTCGCCCTCACTCGTCTTTTGTACCAGGGCACGTGCGTCAAATATTGCCCCACGATACTTCGCTAGCGCCAAGCCCTGCTGGACTAGGTACTGGCCAGGTATTTTATGCTGCTTTACTGCTCTTAAGAGGCTTTCTACATTCCCATAGTGCTCCTCTTTCACCTCATCTCCCGCGCGGTAGCGCAAAAGCAACCGGTGAGGCAAGCGGCTAACTTGGAGGATTCCCTGTCCGGCAAAGCTGCTGACAGGCTTAAGGTAGAGCAGACTATGTTCTGCCAACATGCTAAGAAAATCGCGGGCTGTCTCTAGCAATTTCGTTTCAGGGAGGTAGTGCTTTACTGCCCCTTGACGAATGAGGGCCTCAGTGATCTGCCACTTATGAAAAAACCCGGAATTGAAGAGAGCCCCCCCTGCTGCGACAAATCTCTTCTTAAGTAGCGCTACCGCTGCCTTTTCTTCCGATTGGCGATCAGGAACCCGGTTGTAGATGACGTCAGGCCAAGGCAGACTCACGCGAGTCCATTGTCCGCTACCCTCTAGGCAGAAGCCCGTAATTCTCTGGGCCTGATAATCTACATCCTCGGCCGCAAAAACAAAGACAACAGCACCCATTTTCTGCCCCATACGCGATAACCCCACGAAATTATCTCGCCTGCCACCGATTCCAGCAAACCCCGGCTGCGCCTGCGGGCGCCTCACAGTCATAATGCCAATGTAAGGCCCTAATCTGTAACCGTTTCCATCACGCCACAAAGCCACCTCTCGCCCCATCTCTAGCCCCAGCCCCTTGATAGCCTCAGGGCTCAGGTGTAGTACAGAGTGACCTAACTTAGTGCACAGCGTTCCGCGCAGAACACTCATTCCGCCTTTGACAGTCCTGCTATCCCCTTGCTGTTGTGGCGCATGTGCCGACAATTTCACTAGTAGCAATTTCTGCACCCCCTAATCTACTTCGCCAAAGCCGGCTGCGTAGTGCGCAAACGCAGTGAGACAGCGCAAGGAGTGCCTACCATCTTTTCTGGCCCAGCCGGGAGCAAACACCATGCGCCCAGGCCGCGCGTTCACCTCAAAGAGATAAACCTCCCCCCTTGGTGTTATACCGAGGTCTAGGCCTAATTCCCCTAAGCGCAGTTTGCAGGCGCGCTCTAGCGCCACGGCAATTTTCTTGCTGGCCACGACTAGGCGAAGAAAGATATCTGCTTCATGCTGCGGAAAAACCTCGCGCAACACTTTCTTTAGCGGGTAGACCCTACCGCCATTATGTACATGCGTAGTGACTGCCCCTGTTACTGCAACTTTTGCCGCAGGCCCCACTACCTCCCATTCTCCACTACCCTGCTTGTGCATGGTTACCCTGACATCAAAGGTGCTGCCGCGATACTTGGCTAAAGTCAAGCCCTGCTGAACGAGGTAGCCTCGCCGCTCTTTAGCAGCCAGAACCTCTGACGCTGCCTCGGCAAAATTAGCATGATAATGCAGCACATTGCTGGCACCAGTGCGATAATGAACGGCATAACCGCCTTCCTTAAGACCTGCGACGCGGACAATGCCTTTGCCTTGGCTTCCGCCCAAAGGTTTGACATAGGCATGCCCATGGCGAGACACTATCCGCTCCATGTCGCGCACTCCACCTAACAAACGCGTCTCGGGAAGATATTGACGCACCTCTCCGTCAGAAGAAAGCCAACGATGCACTTGCCATTTATTAAAGAAGTGGGGGTTGAACAAGTAAGGATGCTGATTGTCCGCCACGCGTTTCAAAAAGTGTCGATAAAGGGCGGTTCGCTCTTGGCTGCGATTTGACACCCGATTATAGATCACATCTGCCAGGGGAACGATAAGCTGCTTAACAGCGCCCCTACCCCTGTAATGGCCACGCACCAAGCGCGACGACCAGTCTACATCTCTAGGGCTAAAGGCATAGGTGAAAGCATCTACATGGCGAGCGGCCGCCTGCAAGCCACTGTAGAGGTTACTATCCCACGCTCCAGACTTACCTCCCTGCGGCATCGTCAAAAAACCAATCAGAGGCCCAATTTGCACTTCCTTCCGCTCGGCATGGTAGAGCAAATTACCCCTGTAGGCAGAGGGAAAATGAAGTCGTGCCCTAAGCAACACACTCATGCGCTGCCGTTGCCTATGTTCCTCTACATGTAGGGCGGCAGGCGCCACACAACAGCCAAACCTGACAGAGACTTCTTGACCATGCACCAAACTCCATTTACTGGCCTCGTCACTAGTTATATACAGCACACTGCCACTGTGAGATAGCTCAAACAACTTCTTCACCACCACTTCGTTTTTGCAGAGCGAGATACCGCGAGTACTGCATGGGCCGCGCGATGCTAGTTCTTCGTAAGGCATAGTCCCCTGTGCGCAAAAAGACGGTGCGGCCAGGCTTACTATTAGCTTCAATAAGCCAAATTTTGCCGTTATTGTCCACCCCAAAGTCTAGTCCTAGCTCGCCGTATCGGCCTAGCTCTTGGTCAATGACGGCAGGTATTCTCAGGGCAAGCCGGACTAATGTTTCCATAATCTCGCTGTAACTTGCGGGAAACGCACGTTTAAGCAGCGCCTCCGGGCGCGCAGCATGACCACCACCATGCAAGTTTGAGGTCACGCTACCCGGGCGGCCGATTCTCACCGCCGCGCCCGTCAACTGCCACTTTCCTTCGTGGTCCTTTTGCACAACTGCCCTCACATCAAAGGTACGTCCCTGTAAGAAACTAAGCTCAAGCCCTTGTTGCACCAATAGCCGCCGGCGCATACTGGCGGACTTAGCTACCGCCAGAACATGGGCTAGGGAATGTGTGTTTACTGCGTATGGAACGTTGCGGTGGTTTCTGCCGCGACAACGGTAACCATTGGTTGTGGCTCTAATGGACACCACGCCCGCGCCTTGACTACCCATGTCAGGCTTGACGAACACATAGCCATGTTTACGTAGAAGCAGGTCTAAATCAGCAAGTTTGTGAAGGGGCCTTGTCTCAGGAAGATGTTCTTTTACATCATCATGTTTAGCCAGCGCGCTGTACACCTCCCACTTGCCTCGGAAGGCTCGGCCGAACATCTGTACCTGGCCTTGGGTTCGTAAGCGCTTAGCGGCGGCAAACAAAAGGTTCGCCAGCCTGCCGCGCGGCGGGAATAGTCGGTCGTACACCACGTCAGGAAAAGGAAAGTGTTTAGCCTGCCAGGCTCCGGCAGCGTCGTCATATACGTAGCCGTAGATACTGCGGCTACGCCAGTCGATATCGAGGGGACAAAAGACAAACGCCCGCATTGACAGCTTCTTTGCGGCCTGGAGTGATTGGCGAAAGTACCCTGTCTCGGCAAAAGGCATCCCCCCTGTACGGTTGCGAAAGGACATTATTCCTACTGCGACGGAACGCACCCTACTCACCTCTCTCTCTTAATTCCTGAAGAATCGCGTCCGCGGCACACGCAGGCCCCATGCCCGCCGTATATCCGCTCTTTCGGACCAAGTCCACCCCACACTGATCTTATCTTCAAGATTCTGCAATTCACTCTCATAGAGTCTGTATGTGGATGTCGCTTTAAGGTCCTGCCATAACTGGCTAAAGACACCTGCAAAGTACTTGCGGTCACCCGCTGAGAAGGCGGTACGTGCTTCTGCTTGGGAGAAGACATCGCGCTTGAGAAGATGGTACTCACTGACGACCACTTTCGCTAAGCACAGCGTTGCCAAGGCAATGTCGGGGGCTACCAGCCAGCTTGCGGGAGTACGGTACTCAAAACCGCCATGCTCTTTCAACCTATAATCACCGAGGTAGCCAAATTTGGCTCTCCGCACGATAGCTGTTCTAATGTTCTCAATCATAAGCAAGGGCACTGAGAGATAGGTATCGAGGGCTCTTAAGAGCTGGCCACTCATCACCACCCCAGCGAAGTGAATATGCCCTCCGATGGGGAACTTGCCAAAGGGCAGACTCCCAGCACACCACTCTACATTATGGAAAGGAGCGAGACGCAAGGCTAACTCCATTGCGATACGAATGTTCGTTAGGAGCTGCAGGGGAGAGTAGCTTGGCGCAGGCCTCAGTTCTGCCAAGGGGTAGCCTGATTCACGACCTCTGATGAAAAGTGAATCACATCCTACCGAACCCTCGCGCGGAAAGAACTTAGAAGCCATGATCATGGTCATGGTGGTAGAGTCGCGCAGCATAAACTCAGGGTCAGCCCCGATGCTCACCACTTTGTCCAAGTAGGCCGGGTTGGCTTTTTGAAAGACCACCATGGTCTGCCTGAGGTCTACCTCACGCAAGCGCTGGCGAACATGGGAGACCAGAGCATTTGCCAGTCGCTTAGTCATCTTAGGTGCCACATCGACCGTACGCACTCCCAAACGCCCTTGACTAGAGCGATGAATTTCCACGACAGCAAAGTCTAGGCCCAGTACATGCAAAGCCCTCACTGCCAAGGCGATAGCATCACGTATCTCTTTAGACCCTTCGGGATTAACTTCTACAATGGTTCGACTGCCAATCTCTTGCCTATAAACTAAGACAGGCAAGAGATCAAACAAGTAGATCCGGTAACGGCGAAAACTAGTGCCAGTAGCTAGCCTCAACATACTCTGCCGCCAAACTTCCGTGGCGCGAGAAACGAGCGCCATAGACTGAGCCCTATTAATGACTACTGCTCCCGTGGGGTCAGCTACGTCACTGACCCCCCATCGAATGACGAGCTTGGGAACTATACTAGGGACCAGGCTCTTCTGCACATCCACTTCGGGCAGAAGTTGCCGCAAGTAGGCCAACCTACTAGGATCAGGATGAAGGATGACGACTGACATAATCACCCCTCCTTTACAGCCTGCCGCGGCTGCAAAGATATCCGACAAACCTTACAACTGAACCCGAGACATGTCGCTCTCTAAGGTCATTGGTTTGGCGACCGGGCCGCGAATTGGCCTCTAGTATCCACAGTCTACCGTTCGTGTCAAAGGCTAGATCTACGCCCATCTCCGCAAATTCCATGCCCATCCCCTTCTCTATAGCTAGAGCTGTGGCTCTAGCTATCCTTCTCATAGTGCGGATAAGCATCGACGAGTTACCCTGTGGCCCAAAAGATAAGAGTAGCGCCTGCCGCGGATGCAGTAAGTACGCTCCATCTGACATGTTCGAAATTATATTGCCAGGCTCAGCAACCCGCGCAACTATACTTTCTACAACCCATTTGTTACGCAGGTTTTTTTGCAGCAGCACCCTGCAGTCAAAGGGCCCGCCATTCACGCGAGCTAGCCGAAGTCCTCTTTGTACCACGTACTGCCCTTGCTGCATCAGCTTCTTAATTAAGCGCACAACCTTGTCACTGCTGTAACAAACCCCCTGCAGGTCAGGACGATTTAGGCGCGTAAAACGGTAAGAGTAGAGAGTACCAACCCTGCCAATACGGAGAATGCCGCTTCCTAGCGAGCCCTCTGTAGGCTTAACAAAAACCGCTCTGTATCGCCCCAGGTACTCTAGTAGCCGTTCAGGCGTAAGCTCCGCCGTACTCGGCAAGAACTTACTAAGCAGTGGGTGCGCCGCGAGCAGACAATGCACGTCCCATTTGTTGAAGAAGGCTAGGTTGTAGTACTTAAGGCGAGGATACTCGCGCAGCCTATCCTTCATCTCGATTACGGCGCCCGAATTCTCCACCCGGCGGCTAGACACTTTGTCGTAAACAACATCGGGTAGCGGACACTCCATCCTCACTAGCTTATGGCGATTAAAAACCCACCCGGTGATGCAAGACCGCTGCCAGTCGATATCGCTTGCTCCGAAGGCATAGGTCAGGGCACCTCTTTGCCTGGCCAAGCGGGCGAAGTCCCTGATGTTTTTCTCGCGTAAGCCCAGCATTTTGTCACTGTGAAGTCCAACCAGTATACCTAGCACGGGGCCTAAGCGCAGCCTATTGCTGCCTTGCTCTCGCCAGAAACCAAGACGCATACACTCATTAAGATGTAGGGACATTAGGAGTGGTTTGCTAAGATAGACTCGTCTGTCATCATCTTCCGCAGAGAGTCTTTCCACCTGTGCCTGCGCCATCGACTGGCCCAAACAGACTTCTAGTGTAGATTCACTAACGCCTAGATCCCTCATCAGACTCCAAGGCATTCGCATAATACTACCGCCTACGTCCTCAAGAAGCGCCGCCAATTCTACTCTTACAAGCACTCTCAACCTCCGTTCCAACTAGCGGGTCACTCCAACATATGAAGGAGAACGGATGAAGTGTGCAAAAAAAACCGCCTACGCAGGCGGCTCCCAGACTATGGCTTGATGGCTCTAGAAATCTTCTTCATCCTCAGGGAAGTCATCAAATTCTTCCTCTTCGGTTTCGGTGAAATCAACGTGCTTCTTGTCGTCCACACAATCTGGCGGCTCGAAGACCTTAACCCACAACTTCGCTTCGCCGACTATTTCGGCGTAGTACTCCAGCATGGCCGTCACTTCGACTACCCCACGCCGCAAATGGGCATCCGTAATGCGAGGTTCTTTGACGACCGCAGCCTGCACGTGCTCTCCTACAAGGAGACGCACGCCTTCTAAGTCAACTACCGGCACGTGTTCGGTGTAGCAGATGGTCTTCTTGTCCACATACGTCTGATTACCACGATCATACGCATACCAAACATGCCCATCGTACTGACCCGTAATGACCACGTAGTTGCGCTCGGGCAAGGCCACAAAGCTGTGGTTGGTTATCCGGTAGCCAAGAACCGTGTCGGGAACATGAGTCGTATGTATGGAGAACGTCTGTTTGAAGCGTTTTTGCCCTTTGGCACAGGTGGTACGAGCAATGATGTCCCGAAGCCCTAAAGAATCTTGGCGGTTCCACATAAACTATTCACCCCCTTCGGTTAGACCATAGTATGAAGGAGGGTAGCAACTTGTTACAGAGCCTTGCTCTGCCCGTACTGCTGCCGCTTCAGGCGAACATAGCAGTAAGCGCCGAGTACAATCAAAAGCACGCTCACTAGTTGTGCAACCTTGAAAGGCCCGAGCATCAGGCTGTCTGCCCTAATTTGTTCGATCCACAGTCGGCCTACAGAATACAAGGTGACGTAGAGAGTGGCGATTTGTCCTCTAAAGCTTCTCCGGCGCGATATCCAAAGCAGCAAGACGAACACCGCAATATTCCACAGCGATTCGTAGAGAAAAGCCGGATGCCGGTATTCATTGGCGATGTACATTGCCCAGGGCAAGCGCGTGGGAATGCCGTACGCCTCCTCATTAAAGAAATTACCCCACCTGCCGATGGCTTGCGCTAAGATGACGCTAGGGGCGGCGATGTCCGCCCACTGCCAGAAGTCAACCTTTCTGTAACGCACATAGAGAAAGGCGACAAGGGCACCGCCCATAACCCCGCCGTGGATGGCCAGCCCTCCCTCGCGAAAGTTTAGTGCTGCCGCCCACGTTTCATAACTACTAAAGTTAAAGATTACATAGTAGAGTCTAGCCCCAAGTAGCCCAGCTGGAATTGCCAAAAGGAGCATGTCGAGATACCAGCTCTCATTCTCCCCTTGACGCCGCACCTCGCGCAAGGCTAGGGTTATGCCGAGAAGCATCCCCGCCGTAATAAAAATTCCGTACCACCGAATGCTCACGCCGAGCACCTCAAAAGCTATGGGATTCATAGCACCCATCATCTCACTCTCTACTTTTTCATGCTCATGCTATACGATTACCGCACATAAGGCAAGAGACAAGAGAGAAACAAGGAACTAGTAAGCAAGCGCATCGTTCCATCTTCCTCTCTTTTCCACACCTCTGTGTACTCTGTGGTTGAAATCGTGCTTCTGCGACACCGGTGTCGCAGCTCGTAAAGGTGAAACAAACTATGTTTTGTGATATCATAGTCGAGCGAAGGGAGGGACTTCACTATCGCTACTCCATCAGCTAGAAACCAAAGTGCCAAAAGAGTTGCTGTCCTTAGCATGCTCACCAACATTGTGCTCACCTTGCTCAGAGGAAGTGTGGGCTTTTTCGCAGGGAGTACCGCAGTACTTGTTGACGCGGCTAACTCGGCTTCAGACATTGTAGCTACTGTGGTGGTCTATGTGGGGCTTAAACTGGCTGGCAACCCGCCCGATGAGACGCATCACTATGGCCACGCCAAGTATGAGTCCGTAGCCGCTAAAATTGTGGCTCTCTTGATCATGGCCACCGGCATCAGTCTAGGCGTCAAATCGTTCTTGCTGATTAAAACGGGCAATATCGAAGTTCCGGGCACCCTGGCCATTTGGGTTACTGTCCTCTCCATTGTTGCCAAAGAGTGCGCTTACCGCTATGTCGGCAGAGCCGGTCAGCGACTCCGCAGTTCGGTCCTGCTGGCTGACGCAGCTAACCATCGTAGTGATGTACTGGCCTCGTTCGCGGTGCTCTGTGGCGTGCTGGGAGCACAGCTAGGCTACCCTGCGCTTGACCCACTCGCAGGGCTCACTGTATCACTTTATATCACCTATACCGGCCTCAAAATTTACGCGCAGTCAATCCGTGAGCTAATTGATGAGGCGCCGAGTCTGCCTGTACTAAACGACATTACCCGCATCGCGGAGGGCACGTGCGGGGTACTTTCAGTAACTGAAATTAAGGCTCGCCTCATCAGCTCACGCGTGCTAGTTGACCTTAAGATATGCGTCAACCCTTTTCTGACGGTAGCCGAAGGACACCATATCGCCACCTTAGCTAAACGAGCGCTTCTTGAGGAGCTGCCTATCGTAGAGAGCGTACTCGTCCATGTAAATCCCTGTCATCATATGGCGGTGGTAGATCAATCTATTGACTGCACTACCTGTAAGTTTCATCCACACGACATGCCTGAGGAGGAGACTGCTGATGAGCCAACTAATACTGGCGCTGCTCGTAGGGATGGCCTGCGGCGTAATTCTCAAGAGAAATAAATCCCTAAAGTATATGCCCACAATTGTCTTGGCTACGGTCGCCTGCTTGCTCTTAGTCATGGGAGCCAAAATAGGTGGAAATCCTGAGGTACTGGCCTCCTTGCCTCGCCTCGGGGGCAAGTCACTAGTCTTTGCCACCTTGAGTATAGCTGGTGGCGTCCTACTGTCACTTCCTTTGAGGGGGCGAAATTAATGACCCGACTGCTACTTGGTGCCACTGTGGTCGGCGGCTTGCTAGGTCGCTTCTTACTGCCTAGCACGGTTACCGCCAACCTTTCTCAGTATGCTTTCTGGTTACTACTGTTAGTGCTTTTCGGCATTGGCATTGAACTGGGCAGCTCCGATTCACTTGGCAAACGCCTCCTCGGCATCAAGCCGAAACACTTGCTCCTGCCGGTGACTTCTGCTTTAGGAACTTTACTGGGCGCTGGCTTAGCCGCACTGCTACTTGGGGTGAGGTTGCCTCTCGGGCTAGGTATCGGAGCTGGCTTTGGCTGGTACAGCTTGAGCAGCATTATCCTCGCTGAGTTAGCTGGTGCCGAAATTGCCGCCATTGCTTTTCTCACCAATGTCATTCGCGAACTAATCTCTATTCCATTAATACCCAAGCTATTTCGCCATAACTTTGGACCAGCCGCCATCACACCGGGCGGGGCCACGACCATGGACACGACGCTCGCGGTAGTCTCTAGAGCCGCTGACCAGGAGATGACGCTACTCGCTTTCTATCATGGTGTTGTTCTCTCGACTTTGTCGCCCATCTTGGTCACCCTACTCGGCAGCAGGTAGCTTGTGGAGAATATCTTGTATGCGCACCGCTAGATTTCTTTTGCCCGCCAATCTGTCAGACGCCGCGTCCGTGAACTCATTTAGTAAGAGTACCATGCCAATTAGTGCACCTATGACCACACTGACCAGGAAGACCGCAGGAGAGTAACCCCCTGTCAAGACATAGTAGGTGCTAAGCATAAGGCCCGGGCCAAAACTTAGGGCCACCAAGAGCTCACCATAGCCCCGATATGATAGCTTAAAGGGTGGCATTGTGTAGGCGATGCCCGCGGCTGTACCACCTAAAGCAAAAACGATTGGCCAAGCGCTATTACGCGATAAACCCGCGGCAATACCTATGGCGGCGACGAAAAGCACCGCAAAGAGCACTTTGGCCTCCCCTACTGCTACTAACCCCTTGGGCAAGACCCCGCTGCCGCCAGAATAGCGGCCGGCGGTGTCTTTTTTGTCTGCCCCTAGGCAGTAATCATAACAATCATTCACCACATTCGCGCCAGCGTGCATCATGGCTACACCCACCATACACCAGAAGAGAAGTGGCAGGCTACCCTCCCCCGGCAGCCCGGCATATCTGGCCGTGATGAGCATGGGTATTACCGACAAAGGCAGGAACTTGGGTCGGGTGAGTGCTAGAAACGTGGCTGCACGATTCATGTTAGCCCCCTAAACTATTCTTACCGAGAGTTTTAGCGGGACGGGAGAAAAAATACCCCCAGAGGGCATAATAAGTAAAAATTCTTCTCTGAGGGTTGTGAGTTGTGCAGAAAAATAGAGAAAAGGGCGCTGACCAGGCACTGAAACTGCCCCCTCCCCACCCCATCATGGACGAGAAAGATCAGCCCCTCGGCGCAAATATCGGTGAAAATCTCGCCTTACTCAAGCAAAAGCTCGGCGGAAGCGACGATGTTGTCTTTCGCGAATTCAAGCTCGACAATGCCAGCGAACTGCCCGCAGTAGTCGTCTTTATTGATGGTTTGACGAACAAAGACCACCTGCAAAGAGATCTCCTCGCTCCCCTCATGCTTTTCGCCCGCCAAACTGGCCACGCTGAGTGGGGCATGGGTAGGCGTGGTTTTGCCGCGCTCAAAAACCATCTGCTGACCCTAGTGGAGATAAAAGAGGCCAGCACCTTGCGCGAATGTGTGGAGGCCGTACTGGCAGCCGATGCGGTACTACTTATTCATGGTAGCGAGCAAGCGATCCTCCTTGGCGTAAAAACTTGGGAACACCGGGGCATCATGGAGCCTACCTCTGAACGAACAGTGCGCGGCCCCAAAGATGGCTTTAATGAGCTCTTTAAAAGCAATATCGCGCTCGTCAGGCGCAGGATAAAGAGCCCCTACCTGCGCGTCAAGTACGCGCGCATCGGTAGGCGCACGCAGACGGACATCGCCATACTCTATGAAGACAACTTAACTGACCCCGCACTAGTGGCTGAGGTTTACCGCCGCCTACAATACATAGATGTGGACGGCATCCTTGACTCTGGCTACATCGAACAATACATAGAAGATAGTCCCTATTCACCCTTTCCGCAAGTGCAGTACACCGAAAGGCCCGATAGAGTCGCCGCGGCCCTCCTCGAGGGAAGGGTCGCCATTATGGTCGACGGCACACCCTTTGCGCTCATGGTCCCCGCCATCATGAGCAACTTCCTGCCCACTCCCGAGGACCATTATGAGCGGTGGACCTTAATGACAGGGGTGCGGTGGATTCGCACCATTAGCCTGCTCATCGGGGTGCTCTTACCAGCGCTTTATGTCGCCATAACTACTTTTCATCACGAAATGATTCCCCGGCACCTGGTAATAGCCATTGCCGCGGCCAGGGTAGGGGTACCCTTCCCCGCCATGGTCGAAGCCCTCATTATGGAGATTACTTTCGAGCTGCTCCGCGAAGGCGGTATCCGCATTCCCGGCCCCATTGGACCAACCATAGGCATAGTTGGCGGCATCATTATCGGCCAAGCGGCCGTAACAGCAGGGCTCGTAAGCCCCATTATGGTCGTGGTAGTGGCACTGACGGCCATTGGCTCCTTTGCCGTGCCTTCTTTTAATGTCGGCCTGTCGCTACGCCTTCTAAGATTCCCCCTCATTCTCCTAGCGGGAGCCTTTGGTCTCTATGGCGTGGTATCGGGTATTATTGTCATCTTAATGCACGCAGTGAGCCTAAAGTCGTTTGGCATACCCTATCTCTCGCCCATAGCGCCGTCAAACCTAGCCTCCATGAAAGACACCCTCGTTCGCGCACCCCTATGGATGCTTACCATGCGGCCACAAATCTTTCACCCGCGTCAAGGCAGACGCATCAATAAACCATCCTTCATTCAACATGACCACGAGCGGGGAGGACGCCATGACGAAGGCAACGAAACAGATTAGCGCCAGGCAACTCATGTTCTTAAAACTGACCGGTATTATCGGGGTCTTGTTTTTTGGCGCCATACGCCTAGTAACAGGTATAGCGGGAGCGCAGGGCATCATGGCCATAGCGGGAGGGGCGGTTTTGAGCATGCTTATTCTCTACTTGGCCGTCAGCGTAGCCAAAATGTTCCCCGACCATACTCCCTTTGAGTACGCCAAACTTATCTACGGCAGATGGCTAGGCTCACTCATTGCTCTAAGCTTAGTCGTCTTTAATCTCCTCATCGGCACCATGGTACTACGCGACCTCGGGGATTTTCTCATCTCTGCCATACTACCCGAAACGCCGCTCAGTGCAAACATCGCCCTTATGTTGGGCTTAGTCTGCTTCGGGGTCTATTTAGGCTTAGAGAGCCTCGCTCGTTTTAACGAAGGCTTCGCGCCTCTAATATTGCTGTCGTGGCTTATCGTCATAGTGGCCGGACTGCTCAGAGCTGACTTCGGATGGCTACGCCCCTTGCTGGCTGTGGAGCCCAGTCAGCTCATGCTCTCCACGCTCGTATCTGGCAGCATCATTATTGATGGACTGATCGTCCTCTTGTTTTTTAGTTTTGTCAAAGACCAAGGGTCTGTACTCAAGTACAATACTTGGGCAATTATCATGGCCACAGTTATCATGGCTGGGGCACAAGTTGCCGTTGTCACCAGCCTGAGCCCTAATTTAGCCCAGACGGTGCTCTACCCAATTCTTGAGCTGGCCCGCAATACCCCTCTAGGTGCATTTCTTGAGCGCATCGAAGCCCTTTACCTGGCCGTCTGGATAATGGGCACCTTCATCAAAATTGCCGTACTCTTCTATGGCTCCTGCCTCGGGCTCGCTACAACTACCGGGGTTAAGAATTATAGAACCTTCATCATACCTATCGCCGCGCTTTCCTTTTACTTCTCCTTTCAGGCCGACAACATTGTGCAAAGCTCACTGTTTGAAGCCATGTTCCACCATTATGCGCCTTTCTATGAAGCAGGTCTCTTGCTACTACTTTTACTCGGGGGGCTCTGGGTAGGCAAAACCGGCCGAGGACGTATCGCGCGTGGTACGTAAAGCAGCCATCATGCTCCTACTTGCCGTTCTACTCATCTTACACACCAGTTGCTGGAGCTCACGCGAAGTTGAATCCTTGGCCTTCGTCATGGCCCTAGGTGTAGATGCTGACGAAAATGGTGTTCGCCTAACAGTTCAAGTAGCTCTCCCGGCCGGGGGAGCGGGCGGCGGCGGAGGTCAAGGGGCCGAGAGACCGGTATGGGTGACTAGCTTTACTGCCCCCTCCCTTACAGAAGGCATCTTCAATATGCCCGCTCTCTTTGGCAGAGAACCCTTCCTAGGGCATTTGCAGGTTGTGATCATGGGGCAAGACTTTGCCAAAGACGGCATCCACCAACTGCTCGATTTCCTCGCCAGAGAACGGCAGGTGCGTGACACCATACGCTTGGCAGTAGCAGTCGACAAGGCAGAAGATATACTTCTGGTAGAGCCAAAAGTTGTGCAAATGCCCGCGGACTACATGGTCGAGCTTCTTAAGCAGGGAGAAAGAACGGGCATGATCCCACCCTCTGAGTTCCTCCGTACGCGCCAAGCGTGGCACAACAGACCGCGCCTGCAAATTATACTCCCCCTGCTACAGCCTCTAGAGGAGACAGAGGAGGAAAGCCCTGCGGTAGCCCCAGAAGAAAAACCACCTGCAGAAGCAGAAAAAAAACCCGAGGCGCTGCTCTTAAAGGGCTCCGCCGTTTTTAGAGATGACCGTTTGGTGGGCCTCCTCGACACGACAGAGAGTCGCGGCCTAGCCTGGCTGATGGGTTCTGTCAAAAACACCATCATCAGCATCCCGCGCGAAGAAGGAGCAATTACGCAACATGCCAACTTTGCTTCCGTAAAATTTAGAATGCGCAAGGCAGCTAATGGCGCACGTCTAACAGCTGTAGTTAGTCAGGACGGCAACCTGACCCAGTGGCCGCTCCGCGAACAGGGTATTACCTACCCACTCCTTAAGCAATTCGAACGTGTTTTGGTGCAACAAATCGAGACAGAAATTCGTGCCAGCCTGAAGGCTATCCAAGAGGTCTACCAAGTAGATGTTATCGGTATAGGTGAGCAGCTAAGGCGCCATGCACCAGAGCAATTTGCCGCTCTCAAGTGGGAAGAGGCCTTTCCGCACTTTGTCCTTGCTCTCGAGGTGCGCGCTTCTTTTAGGCGAATCGGACTTGTATTCAGGTAATTTAAGTTTCTTCACAAGAAAAAACCCCGCTCGGCGGGGTCTTTGGTATGTTTGTCATTACGTCGTGCCGACGCTAAACCTGCCTTACTCTGCTAGTTCAAACTGATCCTTGCCCACCCCACAGAGAGGGCATACCCAGTCCGAAGGAAGCTCTTCAAAGGTAGTACCTGGTGCTATGCCGCCATCATAGTCTCCTTGTGCCGGGTCATACACATAAGCGCAAACCACACAAACCCATTTAGCCACGTCAACACCTCCTTCCAATGGCCTAAATATATCACTATTCCTGCCTGCTCTCAAGCATTCTCACTTGCCCGGGAGAAAACAAAGTGCTAAGCTTTTGCAGGAGACTAGTCAAGGGAGGCCTTTCATGCGTGTTCTAGCCCTCCAGGGAAGCCCTCGCCCAAGCGGCAATACAAAAACCCTACTCAGTGCCCTATTAAAACCTCTTTGTGACCACCACGAGGTGCATGAATTCCATGTTGCCGGGTGTAAGCTTATGCCTTGCCTCTCTTGCTACCAATGCCAAGGGGAGGCCCGCTGCGCACAAGAAGACGACATGCATACGCTTTACCCACTCTTGGCCGAGAGCGACCTAGTCATTCTGGCCTCGCCTATCTATTTTTATGGGGTCAGTGCGCAACTAAAGAGCGTCATCGACCGCTGCCAGTATTTTTGGACTAACCCGGCGCGCCGCAGAAGTAATCGGGCCGGGGTACTCGTGCTGACCGCAGGTGCGCCAGACCACCGAGGTCAAGGGGTGGCAACTACCGAGGCGGCCTGCAAAATGTTTTTGCACTGCCTAGGTGCTCCTCTACTCCATACGCTAACTGCTACGCATACAGACCAACACCCTGTGACTAGCGAGTCAGAGGCCTTTCGCGCTGCCCTCACGCTCGGAGCAGTGCTCGCCAAGAACCACAAGTGAGGTGATTACTTGCATCCCACTACCGATCACATCTTGCGACTACTGCTCGCCGAGGCTTGTTTTTCTGGTGAGGACATGGCGCGCGAACTAGGCTTGTCACGCGCCGCCATTTGGAAGCACATCTCGGAACTGCGTTCACTCGGGTTCAGTATTAAGGCTGTGCCCGGCCAGGGATATGTCCTACAGGATTGCCCCGACACTCTGCACCAGGCCCTAGTTCATGCCCATTTTACCCCGAGCAGCATTGGCCGGCAAATCATATACCTCGCGGAGTGCGATTCTACCAATGCCAGGCTCAAACACTTGGCCGATGAGGCGCCGGTGCAACTAAGGGGGCTCACCATGGCCACTGATCGCCAGAGTGCCGGCCGAGGGCGCCGCGGTCGCACCTGGCAGGCTGGGCCCGGCGAAGGCCTACTCTTTTCGGTGCTCCTCTATCCCCCCCTCCCCCCAAATCTCCTCCACGGTCTTACGCTGATGGCTGGGGTGGCCGTGGTAGAGGCCTTGGCCCAACTAGGGGTCACCACTACTCTTAAATGGCCTAACGATGTCTATCTCGCGGGGCGAAAGCTATGCGGCATACTAGCCGAAACGAGTGCCGAGCTTGACCACACAAACTACGTCGTGCTGGGCATAGGTCTAAACGTCAGTGGACACCCCCCTCTCTTAGAGACGCTGTCTACCGATCTTTATAGCGCAGGAATTCGCCCTAAGCGAGCCGAAATACTAGCTAGAATACTTTGTGCGCTAGAGGAGAACTACACCCTTTTTCTCGCTGCGCGGGTAGAAGAGATATATGACAAGTGGCGACTTCACTCGCATACCCTAGGGCGCAAAGTGACCGTGCATACGCTGCAAGGCGAGCTGTGCGGGGTAGCGCGCGATATTACGAGCGAAGGCGCGCTCCTCATTACCCTAGATAGTGGTGAAGACAAAGTCGTAACCGCTGGCGACGTCACGGTGAGATATTAGGAGGAAAGATATGAGCGATACACTCCCCCATGTGCGGGTTTTGGCGACCGGGGGCACCATAGCCGGGCATGCAGCTTCCCCTTTGCAGACTATGGGCTACAAAGCGGGACAACTTAAAGTTAGCGAACTACTAGCAAATATCCCACAAGTAGGCCAATTCGCCCACGTCACGGGCGAACAATTTGCTAACTTGCCTAGTTCAGACTTGACGCCAGCCCACTGGCTGACTTTGGCAAAGCGCATCAATGCCCTTTTTGCCGAGGAAGATGATTTGGCCGGCCTGGTCATCACCCACGGCACCGACACCCTCGAAGAGACAGCCTACTTTCTTAGTTTGGTAGTTAAGACCGAGAAACCCGTGGTCGTCGTCGGTGCCATGCGCCCTGCCTCAGCCCTAAGTTCAGACGGTCCCATGAATTTAGTAAATGCCATTCGTGTCTGCACTTGTGAAGCCGCCCGGGGACTAGGCGTCTTGGTAGTCATGAATGATGAAATCTATGCCGCACGCGAGGTCACCAAGGCCAACACCAATCGGCTAGACACGTTTCGCGCCTATGACTTTGGCACGGTCGGCACAATTGACAACGGTTACCCCGAGATATATTACCGCCCCACGCGGCTGCATACCGTCCAGACCGAATTTGATGTGTCCCAGGTGCAAGAACTCCCCCGCGTCGATATCATCCTCGGCTATGTGGGAGCCGATGCCTTACTGGTCAATGCCTTGCTCGGCATTGGCGCTACCGGCCTAGTCTTAGCGGGAGCAGGGGCAGGCCATATCTCCCCCCCGGCCGAGGACGCCCTGCGCGTAGCTTACGACGCCGGCACCATTGTAGTCCGGGCCAGTCGCACGGGAACCGGGCGCATACTGCCGCAACCCCCCCGCGACTTCATAGCCGCCGACAGCCTCTCGCCACAGAAGGCACGCATTCTCCTGATGTTAGCTTTGACTATTACGCAAGACCACACCCGAATACAAGAGATGTTCTTCAAATACTAGCGACAAAAAGATGGCCTTCGCCCAGCAGGGCAGGCCATCTTTCTTTTTCCTCCAGAGGGGCAACGACATCAATTACGAAAGATATGGCAGGCGCTTTTTTAGTTGTCGCGCCAGTAGCACTGCCACAAAAACTTTGACCATGTCTAGAGCTATAAAAGGCGCCACTGCCACTTCAAACGCCCTTTGCCAAGTAAAAGGTCTGCCTAAGTAAAAGCGAATGACGGCCACCAAGTAGGGCACGCCAACCAAGTACAGCACCAGAACACCAACGACCATGGCCAAAGCCGCACCGCGCCAAGTACGGATATCAAACTTGCCGGCGAAGTAAGCGGCGGCGATAAAGCCAAGGATAAAACCAAAAGTTGGCTGCAGCACGTAGGTTACGCCACCGAACGGTGGCCGGGCAAATACGGGCAAACCCATCAATCCAAGGAGCGTGTAGACAGCTAAGCTCAGGGCACCGAGCTTACTACCAAGAGTGAAAGCCGCCAGAAAGGCCATAAAGGGCACCAAACTAAAGGGTACCACCGCAGGGCCACCATAGCGCAGCATAAGGGCTGCGGCTACATGTAGAGCGGCAAAAATACCCACACGAGCGATCTCCTGCGTAGAAAACTTCATGCATATCACCTCCCGCATTATTTTAGAATACGGAAGCAAGCATGTCAACCTCTTTGCTTACGATGGTTTACAACTGCCAGAGCCTACTAAAGCCCGCGAAAAATTGCACAAAATCTTTGTTTCGACGCATGTCAGACAAAGAAAGCTGGCACATTAAGTGCAGAGGAGGTGATATTTTTGGAAACAAATACGAGTCCCATCGGCCGAGTAAAATGTGTTGTAGAGACCTGCCGCCACTGGAACAAGGGCAACCACTGCCTAGCATCAAGTATCACAGTACAGGGGCCTAAGGCCACCAGCATCCAAGGCACGGACTGTTCTACCTTTGTCAACAAAACTCTATAGGCTTAGCGCAGGCATACGCCTGCGCTTTTGCTAAATGCCAAAATAGCATCACCCAGCAAAAAAAGCGACCCAGCGCTTTGGCTGAGCCGCTTTTTCGTCATTCGACTAGCTTCCGAAATTACGTGTTACTGCCACAAGGTCAAGAACATCCACCTTGCCATCTAGATTGATATCGGCCCGCAAGTCCCAGTTTGTGCTACCATGCACACTGCCAAAGGCTTGGCTAATGATAACAATATCAAGGACATTGACTCTGCCGTCGCCATTTAAGTCACCTGACACCAATACAATGTTCACAGCGACATTTGGATTAGCGCTGTTAATGGTGACTTGACTAGAATGGGGTAGGTAGCCAGCAACCCTAGCGGTAATACTCATAGTTCCCGCTGGCACCCCGGTGATCGTAAATGCGCCTGCGTCATTGGTGGTAGCTTCAATGCCAGCTACAGTAACTGTCACTCCGCCAAATCTTGGCTGAAGATCATTACCGACTAAGACTTGTCGACCTGGTAATTCCACCCTGCCACTGACTGTTCCCGTGCCAACGAGCACTGGGGCAGTTGGGCCAATGGCGAAATGAATCGGCCATGCCCCGCCAGCCGTTGCTGTAGCTTGCGCGATCACAGGAGTAGCGGTACCTGCTGCAACTGTGCGGAACTCAACACGCCCTAGAACGCCGCTACCGGAAACTCCAGTGGTCGCTCCGACAACAGCACTACTCAAACTAATCGTTCCAGCCACATTGTCCACTGCATTGGCCGTGTAAGTGACTGTGCCGACGCTTTCTAGTGCAGTACCTTTATGGATTTGTACGCCTTCAAGCGCAGGGTCGGCGTCGACAACCTGTACTAGCAATGGATTAAATGTCACCAAGAGTTCTACTGCGCGTAAATCCATTACTGCGGCAATCGCGATATCCACCATGTATGTCTCATTGACAAGCCTTGAAGTCGCCTCCGGTATCAACGTCATAGCTGTGGGTGATGCACCTATCGCAATTGGTGCAGGACCACTTGTGGCGAATAGAATAGACCCTGCGCGGCTATCGGCTGCTGCTGCTTGCGCAATCGCAGGCGAGAGTGTTCCCGCCGCTATAGCACGAAACTCGATCTGCCCGAGCACTCCACTACCGGTAAATCCGGCCGGAGTACCGAGAAGAGCACTACTCAAGCGAATGACACCGGTCGTGTTGTCAACTGTGTTCACGACATAGGTTACAGCGCCCACGCTTTCCAGCGCAGTACCTTTGCGAATTTGCACACCGTCCAGTGCAGGGTCAGCATCCACAACTTGCACTAGTTGCGGATTAAACGATACTACGACTTCGGCTCCATACATATCTGTTACTTCGGCCATGGCAATGTCCACCACAAAATGGTCATTAACCCTAATCGGAGTGGCCTCAGAGCGTAGCGAAAGAACTGTCGGTGTCTTAATGATCTCGATCACTTGTGTCACAGGTGCAAACGCGCCGCCCCATTGGGGCACAGAGGCACCCACGAGTATACTGTTGTGTCCGAGAACAAGTGGCACGGCAACGCTAAACACTCCCATGTCATCGGCTACTGCTGCAGCGCCATTAACCGTCAAAATCATCCCTGGCACTACGCGGCCTGTTACCTGCAGTGAATCCGCACTGGTATGGGTAGGTGTCGCATTAATAGTTAGCGCAGTGAAAGTGAGATTCTGCTCGGTCTGATTACCTGCAGCATCGCGTGCCCTCAGGCGGACAACTGATGTTTCGCGCAGATTGACTGGCATGGCCTGCGACGTAAATCCTACCCAGTCCCATCCGGTGGCTCCAGGGATATTCTGACTAAAGAGATGCTGTCTTTCGTCATTTACCCAGACTGAACCCCCTGCACTCATAACTGTGCTAATCAACAGGTCGTCGGCATTGCCCCTAATGACCACGTTGTTGGGCCTTGCTGGGTCAATAACTGGTCGCACGTTGTGGAAGGTTGGCGGCGCATTATCTACCGTCAAGCGGGCAAAGGCAGGGCCTATTACGGCACCGGAGCTAATTCCTCCCACCCATGCACCAGTCGGAAGAACCTGCCACTGCGCATGAACTTGGTTAAAAGTCTCTCGCAATCTCCACCCCGCAGGAACAGCGCCATTCCAGACAAAACTATGTTCTCCGGGCAGAAGCGGACCGGTTTCTGCAAAGAACAGATGTGCTCCTGCGCCACCAGCGATGGGGTCAGCAATGACAGCAAAACGCACCGCATTAAGAGGTTGCCCAACTACAAAAGAGATGGTAACCGTATCCTGCACCCCATCTCCATTGGGAGAGAAGGCATCGGGGCTCACGCTCAATTGGCTAATGGCAAGGCGGTTAAAGAATTGGAAAGGAACGCGATACGAGTCGAGCGGGTTGGCTACATTCTCAAATATGATGAATCCGCCATAATCGCTCGTATTGGCCACACTGACCGGCAAGCTGACATCGACAAACAGGGTCACCGGAACAGTTATGCGGGCTCCCGCATTGACTGTCACCTGACTTGGTAGCAGTACTTCATACGCGTGTGCAGCATTAAACTTTTCGACGCGCGTACGGAATACAGCATTGCCCGTCGCCAAGCTCTGCACTTCTAGGGTGCGCTGCGTCTCTCCAGCTACCACCTCACGGAAGTTAAGCATGCCGGGGTCAATGCGCAGACCAGCTGTAAGCGCCCGCAAGATATTGATCATCCCAGCGCCTTGGTCAATCGGACGGAAAGATAGACCATCGACCCGTTTAATATCTTGCGCGGTGTTCATCAAGGCGAGTCTTACTGTCTCCGGCGTCCATGTTGGGTTCGCTTGCAGCATGAGAGCTGCCGCACCAGCAACATGTGGAGCAGCCATCGAAGTGCCGCTTATGGTGCCAAACCAGGGATTGTTCACGCCTGGATTTTTTTGGAAGGCACCGCTCACATGGCTACCGTCAGACCCAGGGAAGGGGTAAGCTGCTGTAATGGCCTCGCCCGGGGCAGAGACATGAGGCGCGATATCGAGTAACGCTGTTGGCCCGCGCGAGCTTGAAGACGACATGAGGTGATGCATTCCCATGCTAAAAGTAGCAAATCTGTCCGCAACAGGCATGGCCAGCAGCGCATTGCCGGCTTCCATGCTCAAAGACAGGGTCGGGATATCGGCAGGGTCAGAATGACCCAGAGTACCTGCAAATAAACCAGGCACATTGTTCCAAATAATGGCACCGATGGCTCCTGCATCGCGAGCATTGCGGGATTTAACGGCAAAGGCTGCCCCACCGCGCTGCATAAGCGCAATCCTTCCCGTTACTCTGCTTGTGCCATCTGGGTTGCGAAAATCTGCGGCGACATTGCCTAGCCCTACGTCGACAAACTCCAGCTCTTCTGTACCAATACTAGCCAGAGGAGGGGAGAAAGTCATCATGGTGCCGACAAATGGCGTAGTGGCTCCTCTGCGCAACACTAGTGGTTTCGGATTTGAGTCTGCCCAACCCACCGCGATGCCGAGACGCGTGTTAGCATAAGTACCGATGGTGCGTTCGGCAATGCCGCTATTGCCAGCCGAAACCGTAAACACAACGCCTGCGCGCACGGCATTATCCACCGCTTCCGCCCACGGCGAATCAGGGTGGCCTAAAGCCGCGCCAAGGCTCATATTAGCAACATGCGCGCCAGCAAGAACAGCCCTTTCTATACCGGCCATAACGTCCGAAGAAGACCCGCTGCCGCCGCGCCCTAAGACACGTATAATGTAAAGGTTGGCCGCGGGAGCAACCGCCGCCACCGTCGCGGCTACATGCGTGCCGTGCGAAGTGTTCCAGTCGCGCCCAGTCGCTGGGTTTATCCCTGGGTCATTCTTTTGCTCCATGGGATCATTGTCATCATCAACAAAGTCCCAGCCACCGACGACTTTGAATCCGGGGCCGATGCCGCCGCCTAGGTCTGGATGCATGTAGTCGGCACCGGTGTCAAGCACCGCCACTAAGATTCCACTACCACTGAGCCCAGGCGGTAAGGCCCAAGCCTGAGGCGCTCCGATGGCGGGCAGGCTGAAATCTAGGCCCTGCGCAAATATGTCGATGTCTGGATGAACATCAACGACACCTGGCACTTGCAGCAATTTCTCTACCTGATTGGCGGGAATGCTGATCGAGATGCCGTTATAAACGATGCTGTAGTTTCTTGCAATACTGACAGACAAGCCGGCTTGATGTATTGCCGCGATAACCCTGGCTTGTTGCGCTAAGAGTGTATTTAAGTAGTTGTCCTGCATCGCTTGAGTGTAAACTATCCCCTGTGCTCTCAGGCTATGTTCTACGACTGCCCATGGGTCACCGGCAAACTTGACAATTACGCTGATTGGCTCAGTTGAAGTCAAATCATAGTCTGTGAACCTCTCAGCAAGGCTAACTGTCGCTTGCTCGGCCGATACGGTACTCGACCAGGGAATTGCCACTAAGCTAGATACGAGCCCGAGAACAAGCACTGCCGCCAGGAATTTTTTTAGCCTTAACACTTACAGACCTCCCCCATCAAAATACGCCCTAGTTAACTATGAAACAACACCGACCACTCCGGAACAACCACCCCCCTGACGCCAGTAATAATCATGCTAAAATGGCATGATTATTACTGGGGCATTTTGCTACTAAGCCTATGCTTCGCCAAAGGAAATCAGTATCCTTCTTTTTTTTTTTAAAAATTTTCATCATTCTTGCAATCTCCCAAGGAGGAATATTCCTGCATTGGCTAGAATAGAACCAAAAGCGTCGTTGAAATCGGCTGCAACGAATTTTTGTCCCGCTCCTTTTTTCAGCAGGATTGCATCTAAGTCAGTCGAACATAGTAAGATGTAAATGGTTTCTATGTCAAGGTGCTTTAAAATTGTCACAAGGAGGTTTTTCTGTGAAGAAGCAAACCCTAGCTCTCTTACTGGTTTTGTCACTACTAGGCTCTCTCCCTCCAGTAGTCGCAGGTGCAACTTCGCCTCGTGTGGTTGTCTCCAGCGCCACAGTGTCCACTAACAGCACTTTCGTGGTAACAGTTGCTGTAGAAAACGTTGTTGGTCTCATCGGCTATCAATTCTCTCTATCCTACAACCCCGCCATTCTGACAATCGTGGACGCGGACTCCACCCGAGAGGGTATCCAGATTGGCCGCGGCAATGTGTTTGCGCAGATTGACGCAGAGCCTCCTATACACGCGACACAGCCTGGCACTATTGTCTACTACGCCGTGTCAGGACCTCCAGGGGGGGGTGCTCCTGTATTTTCAGGCACCGGTATCCTAGCCACCATCACTTTTCGGGCCAATGTTGTGGGGCAATCTCCTTTAACACTTTCTGATGTCGTTCTTTCTAATAGGAGCGGGGAGCCGATTACCTCTTCTGTACAGAGTGGGCTAGTCAGCGCCTCAACACCGCCTCCGATAATCATTCCGCCACCCGTTACACCGCCACCCATTACACCGCCACCCATTACACCGCCACCCATTACACCGCCACCCGTTACACCGCCACCCGTTACACCGCCACCCGTTACACCGCCACCCGTTACACCGCCACCCGTTACACCGCCACCCGTTACACCGCCACCCATTACACCGCCACCCGTTACACCCCTGCAGAATGTGAGTAGAGAGGCAAGTCCCTTGGTCCCGTCCCAAGTCAGCTTTGATGACGCTACTACTTCCGTTTTAGTACCTGCGCATCCGCTCGGCACAATCATCTTTCTGCGCCAAGTAGCAGCAGATGTGGTAACTCCACAATTAGGAACAAATCGTCTGGTTGGCGTTCCTTTCGAGTTCATAGTTGAACGTAATAATCAGCCGCTGGCCCAGCTAGACACTGTCGCCGTTTTAGAAGTAAGAGTCCCTGGCGATGGTGCTATACCGGGCAATCTTGGACTATACTACTTTAACGCTGAGCACCGGGTGTGGGTGCGAGTGGTCGGAGACTTCCATGCCACAACTAGAGCGTTTGTTGTTAATACCCCTCATCTAGGACTTTACGCCTTGCTTGTTGATCCTGTTCCTCCAGCCATGCTCACGTCAGTTACGCCCTCGGCGCAAGGCCGGGACGTCACTCTGTCAGGCATGGCAGAGCCCTTAGCTACAATACACCTTTTCGCTGACAGTCAATTTGTGGGCGCATTTAACGCAGATATTAGAGGCAACTACAGGTTCACGGTACCTTTCCCCGTCGGCCGACACGCAGTCTCTCTGCGACAAATCGACCAAGCCGGCAATGTGAGCTCCCAATCGCTAGAGCTTAGCATTACCGCTGATTGGGCTCTCAGTATCGAACTCGTTCTGGGAAGCAGCCAATCTAGAGTCAATAACCAGGTAGCCGTTCTCGATGTGCCCCCCCGCATAGTAAATGGCCGTACCATGGTGCCCTTGCGTTTTATCACCGAAGCTCTGGGGGCCGAAGTAACATGGAACGCAACCACAAACACCATCAATGTTCAACTTGACACCACGCAGGTAGTCTTGACCATAGGCTCTCGCACCGCATTGGTCAATGGCAAGCCCGTAACCCTCGATGTGGCACCTCTAGTGGAGCGAGGGCGCACCCTAGTCCCTGTACGCTTTATCTCAGAAACTTTCGGCTGCGAAGTAGTATGGCATGGTGAGACCAACAGGATTGACATTCGCAGGTAGTAGCTCAGGGGTTACTAGGCCAGCACAACATACTTTGTTGTGCTGGCCTATGCTTTCTCTGCGCTGATCTTATAAAAATTTGACTCTCCATGTTAAACTAGGCTATAATTCTTTGTCTAAGTACAACAAAGGAGCCTGAGAAGTGAAAAGAAATATAGCGATTATAGCCCATGTTGACCATGGGAAGACCACTTTAGTAGATGCCATGCTCAAGCAGAGCCATATTTTCCATGTCAAGGAGCATGTGCAGGAGAGAGTCATGGACTCGATGGACCTAGAGCGCGAGCGAGGCATCACCATCATGGCCAAAAACACGGGTGTTTTCTACAAAGGGACCAAGATTAATATAGTGGATACCCCTGGACATGCCGATTTCGGCGGCGAAGTCGAGCGTACTTTGAGTACAGTCGATGGCGTGCTGCTCTTAGTCGACGCCGCAGAGGGCCCCTTAGCGCAAACCAAGTATGTCCTACGCAAAGCCCTCGCCCAGAACTTGCAGCCCATCGTGGTCATCAATAAAATCGACCGTGGCGACGCCCAGCCCCTCGAAATTCTAGATAAGTGCCTCGATCTCTTTATTGAGCTAGGCGCGAGTGAAGACCAGCTTGATTTTCCCGTGCTCTTTGCCTCATCGCGGGCTGGTATCGCTAAGTACAAGCTCGACGACCCAGGGGTTGACCTCGCCCCCCTCTTCGAGACCATCCTAGAGAAAGTGCCAGCCCCAAGCGGCGACTCCGACGGGCCTTTTCAGATGTCGGTAACTACCCTTGATTGGGATGACTACCTCGGTCGCATCGCCATCGGCCGCATTGCCCGTGGCAAGGTCTTAGCCTCGCAGACCGTAGCCGTGGTCAAGGCTGACCAAAGTATCGTTCAGGGCAAAATCGCTCGTCTCTACCAGTACATGGGACTAAAGCGCACTGAGCATCCTGAAGCCGAAGTCGGAGACATTGTGGCCATGGCCGGGCTCGCCGATGTCGGCCTAGGCGACACCATAACCGCGCTCGACTGCCCCGAGGCTCTGCCCTTTATGGCGGTAGATGAGCCGACTGTAACCATGGATTTTATGATTAATGACAGTCCTTTCGCTGGTCGTGAGGGGCAGTTTGTCACCTCGCGCCACCTTAGAGACCGCCTCTTTAAAGAAGGGCTGACCAATGTCAGCATGCGCATAGAAGAAGGCGCCTCCCCTGATGTCTTTCATGTCTCCGGACGGGGCGAGCTGCATTTGGCCATCCTCATTGAGACTATGCGCCGTCAAGGCTATGAATTCGCGGTGTCGCGACCGCGGGTTATCTTCCGCCGCATCGATGGCGAGCTCATGGAGCCAGTGGAAATACTCACTGTAGATGTACCGGAGCAGTACACAGGCGTTGTCATGGAGAAACTTGGTGCCCGTAAGGCGCGCATGGTCAACATGGAGCATACGGCTACCGGCTCGGTGCGCCTCGAGTTCGAAATCACCTCGCGCGCGCTGCTCGGTTTTCGCAATGACTTACTCACCGACACGCGGGGCTACGGCGTTATGAACTCTCTATTTGACGGCTACGGCCCCTACAGGGGCGATATTCCGGGGCGTCCAAGTGGCGTACTCCTAGCCTATGACGAGGGCGAAGCCACTGCCTACGGCCTGCAGAACGCCGAGGAGCGCGGGGTACTCTTTATTGGAGCAGGCGTAAAAGTCTACGAAGGCATGGTTATCGGTGAATCTTCACGCGCGAGCGACCTCGATGTAAATGTGTGCAAGCGCAAGCAACTCACCAATATACGCTCAAGCGCCGCTGACGACGCCATTCGCTTGACACCCCCGCGTGATATGGGGCTTGACCGCGCCCTCGAATACATTGCCGACGACGAATTAGTCGAAGTGACTCCCCAGAGCATTCGCCTGCGTAAGCGTGTATTGAGCCGCCAAGAGCGCCTGCGCCAAATCAAAAAGCAACAAGACTTGCTCACAAATTAGAGTGCTGCAAGCACTCTTTTTTTTCTATTGTCATGCAACTATGTTGCAAATCTCGCTTAGGCCAAAAAAGAGTGCTTAGGGCACTCTCTTTTTTTTCCTATTGCCATTGCCGTGCAAACAAATTTCACGGCGTGTTGTTGACTCGAGGCAAGACCAGTGATAAAGTTGTAGTATACCCAGTGGGGGTATACTAGACTACGCAAATGGAAGGTGATCCGCATGGAAAGTTCCCTGTCTAAGGTTTCTCTCAAAATTACCGGCATGACCTGTGCCGCCTGCACCAGCAAGATCGAAAAAGTCCTTAAAAGAGTGGAGGGTGTGCACGAGGTCACGCTCAACTTGGCGACAGAAACGGCGGCCATCGTCTTTGACGCCAGCAAAATCGACCCCCAAGTCTTTAAAGATAAAATCGAAAAAATGGGCTACGGCATCAGCGAAAAGAGAGACACGCTAACCCTTGTTATCTCGGGCATGACTTGTGCTGCCTGCTCTAGCCGAGTTGAAAACGGCCTAAAAAAGACGGCGGGTGTGTTTTCTGCCGCGGTCAACCTAGCCACAGAAAAAGCAGTGGTAACTTACGACCCTGCCGTACTAGCTCCGCACGACTTGCTAGACCGCATCACCAAGTTAGGCTACGAAGCCACCCTCGATGAAGACACCAAGCCGGCAGAGGACGAAGACCAAAAGCGTCAAGCCACGGCTGCTCTCCGCATGTGGGTTTCCTGGGCTTTTACGCTGCCCATCATTATCTGGATGCTCCCGTCCATGTTCGCCGGCGGCCACGCCATGGATAAAATGTGGCCGAGCAAAGAGATATACAACATCGGCATGATTGTCCTAGCTGCACCCGTGCTTTTTTGGGCGGGCCTGCCCACCTACAAGTCGGCGTGGAAGGCCATTAAGATACTCTCCCCCAACATGGACGCCCTCATTGCGCTCGGCACCTTGGCCGCCTTTGGCAGTGGCTTTGCCACTTTTACTCTGCATGTCGAGAACTACGCCGGCGTGGCCGCCATGATTATGGCTTTCCACCTTACGGGTCGCTACCTAGAAGCCAAGGCCCGCGGCAGAGCCTCGCAAGCTATTAAGCGCCTGCTGCAGCTTGAGGCCAAGACCGCGACCCTCCTTGTCAATGGCGAAGAAAGAGAAGTCCCCCTGCAGCAGGTTCGCGTGGGCGATGTCTATGTCGTCCGCCCCGGGCAAAAAACACCTACTGACGGCAAAGTCATTAGGGGCGAAAGCAGCGTCGATGAATCTATGGCCACTGGCGAGTCGCTCCCCGTGCGCAAGGGCGTAGGCGACGAGCTGATTGGCGCTACGGTGAATCAAGAAGGCATTCTTTACGCCGAAGCAACGCGCGTCGGCAAAGACACCTTTCTCGCCCAAGTCATTAAATTAGTAGAAGAAGCCCAAAGCACCAAGGTACCCATTCAAGAGTTCGCCGACAAAGTAACCGCCGTCTTTGTGCCTATCGTCGTGGGTCTAGCCGTCTTTACCGCCGCTATCTGGCTAATCTGGCCCCAGGAACTCGGAGTAGTGCTTGAAATGGCTAAACCCTTCATCCCCTGGGTCAACCCCCACCTCACCCCCCTCACCTTGGCCATGGTGGCTACCGTGGCTGTGCTGGTCATCGCCTGCCCATGCGCCATGGGCTTAGCCACCCCCACCGCCCTAATGGTGGGTAGCGGTATCGGCGCCGAAAATGGCATCCTCATTAGGCGTGGTGACGCCATACAAACACTGCAGTATGTAAAGACCATCGTCTTTGACAAAACCGGCACCATAACGAAGGGCAAGCCAGATGTTACCGACTTACACGCCTTACACGGCACCGAAGTCGAGCTGCTCGAAGTAGCTGCCAGCGTGGAAGCAGGCTCTGAGCACCCCCTAGGCAAGGCCATCGTCAAGCGAGGCCAGGCCGAGGGCCTACGACTTAGACCTACCGAGCAGTTCTCCTCACTGACAGGTCGCGGCGTAGTGGCCCAAGTAGAAGGCAAGTTGGCCTTGGTAGGCAGCCGCAAGTTGATGCTCGAACACGGCATCGACCCCGCACAACTAGAAGACACAGTCGCGAGCCTCGAATCACAGGGCAAAACCGTAATGCTAGTCGCCTGGGAAAGTAAGCTACTCGGTGCCATCGCCGTGGCCGACACACTAAAAGAAGACTCCATCGCGGCCATTAAAGAACTCAAAAAAATGGGGTTGACCCCAGTCATGATAACCGGAGACAACCGCCGTACAGCCTTAACTATTGGGCGCGCCGTAGGTATAGAGGACATCCTCGCCGAGGTGCTCCCTGAGGGTAAAGTACAAGCCATCAAGTCACTGCAAAGCGCGGGCAAGACTGTGGCCATGGTGGGCGATGGCATTAACGACGCCCCTGCCCTCACGCAAGCTGATGTTGGCATCGCTATTGGTACCGGTACGGATATCGCCATTGAGGCCTCGGACGTGACCATAGTGCGGGGCAACCTCGGGGCCGTGGTCAGCGCCATCAAGCTTTCGCGCGCTACCTTCCGCAAAATCCGCCAAAATCTCTTCTGGGCCTTTATATACAACTTAGTCGCCATTCCCCTCGCCGTTCTCGGCCTGCTGCATCCCGTCATCGCCGAAGCAGCCATGGCCATGAGCTCTCTCACTGTCGTTACCAACGCCAACCTGCTGCGCCGGGTCAATATAAAACCGGAGTAAGGGCAGTCAAGCCTACGTCACGGTAAGCGGGGTCGTTCGCTCTGAAACCGGCCTCGAGTGGTCAAAAATAAAGGCATTACTCGCTGCAAAGCCGAGATGCTCCATGGTTTGCTGGCCAAATAGGCCAAGGCGGAGACTACGCAGTATGGACCCTGGTTTCTCTCCCCTCGACTTAGGCAAAAGGCGCCATAATTGCTCTATGTCCCCATATATAATCTCGCGCAATAGTCGCCCTTCTTCGCCCCCCCCAGAGGCGAGGGAGGGCGGCAATTGTCGATGCGGCTCTAAGGCTAAGAAATCAAACCGGCATAACTCGCGCAGAAGCTCGGGCTCCGGTACGTCGCCACAGAGGGCCAAGTACAGCTTTTCTTCCACTAACCCCTCGCCGGACAAGGCTAACTTCGCCAAGAGCGCACTCGGCGGCAAAAACTGTAAAGCGTAGCTCAAGGCAGCAGTCGAGCCTCGCCCATTGTAAAAACGCTCGAGTGCTCTCTCTAGCTCCTTAAGTTCGGCAAAATCACGCGGGGACATGACGGGGGTTCGCAATACCTCGTATGGCGCATACGGCAAAATCCCGTAGCCATGGTTATCCTTAAGAGCAGATAGGGTCGTACCGGGAAGTATCTTTAAAAAACCAAGATGCAAACGGTGTGGTCGTGCCGCCATAGCAGCGTTTAGCGACCCCAAAAATTCGCTCTTGCCCTCGCTAGGCAGCCCCGCGATAAGGTCTAGATGCACCTCGACTTTCACCTGTGCCACGAGCCTCTCTACCTTGGCCAGTACGAGGTCAGGCCTCATGGGCCGATTTATCGCGGTCAAGGCTGACGGCAAGGTGGACTGCAAGCCCACCTCAAACTGAAAGCGGGTAGCCCTAGGGTCGTCCAAGAGGGCAAAATCCTGCTCTGTCAAGAGATGGGCACAAATCTCAAAGTGAAAGCGGCAGTCCCCCGGCAAGTTGAGCAGGTACTGCCATAATTCGCGCGCACGTGCGGGGTCGGCGTTAAAGGTGCGATCGACGAACTTAATAAGTTTCACCTTAGTACTCAAGGCAGCTAGTCTAGCCTTGGCAAGGCCTAGCGACATATAGCGCACCCCTTCTTCTCGCGCCGAAAGGCAGTACGCACAACTATAGGGGCAGCCACGGCTGCTCTCAAAATAGTGTATCTTTACGGGCGAGAGAATCGCCTCATTTTCGTAGGGGTCAGGCAGAGTATCAAGACTGGCGACTTTAGCGCTAGCCCCCCTGTGACTCTGCCTACTGCTGATACCCACGCCACTAGGCTCCCTTCCCGCCCATAGCGCCGCTAGTAGCGCAGGCAAGACCTCTTCGCCTTCACCCTGACACAGGTAAGTGAGAAAGGGCAGCCTAGAGAACATGTCCTCTAAACTGCCGTTAACTTCCGGGCCACCCCAGACGATCGTTATTTGCGGATACATGGTGCAGAGGCGTGTGCAAATATCCTCTACTAGCCGGCGGTTCCAAATGTAGACCGAGCACAGCAAGATAGCGGGCTCTTCCTTCACGAGACGGGCGGTAATTACTTCCGCCCGCTCGTTTATGTTGCTTTCCACAAGGCTAAGCGGCAGCCCTTGCTCCACACAGGCGGCAGCAAGGTAGCGAGCAGCCAAACTAGTGTGCGAAAAACTCGCATTAACCGCGAGTAGCACTGCCTTCATGGTCTTTCTTTCCCCTGCCGGCTATTCATACTACTCATAATTCTCTAGGGCCCGCGCCAGGCGCTTAAAACCTTCTCGTATATTGTCCGGAGTGGCGTTGCTAAAGTTAACGCGCAGGGTGCTCTTGTGGCCACCCTCAACATAGAAGCTTTCGCCCGGAATAAAGGCCACTTTCTCTTTCACAGCCGCCACCAAGAGCTTGGCCGCGTCCATGCCCTGCGGCAGCTCACCCCAGATAAAGAGTCCCCCTGTAGGCTTGGTCCACTTAATTTCCGCGGGTAGCAGTCTTAAACAATCCTGCATCACCCTCAGTTTCTCACTGTACCGTTGTCGAATACTCTCTATATGTGGCACTAGATGTCCGCGACGACAGAACTCATAGACCATGGCCTGCGCTAAATTGTTGGTGTGCACATCTGTCCCCTGCTTGCCAATGACCATTTTGCGCAGAATCGACTTTTCTCCCACGGCAAAACCAAGGCGTAAGCCTGGCGAGATAATCTTCGAGAAGCTCCCCAAGTAGATCACGCGGTCACTTACGTCGAAGGACTTAATGGCCGGCATAATTTCTCCGGTAAAGGACAGGCGCCCATAGGGGTCATCCTCAACGAGCAGGGTATTATGGCGCGCCAGCATGGCGCCAATAGCTTGCCGACGCGGCTTGTTCAGAGTTATGCCCGTAGGGTTTTGAAAGGTAGGCACGAGGTAGGCTAGCTTGGGGTTTTCCCGGGCAATAATATGTTCTAATTCGTCGACCCAAACCCCCTCATGGTCGCCATGAGCGACAGAGAAGTTCGCCTGGTACGTTTTTAGAATCTGAATGGCCGCTAAGTAGGTGGGGCTTTCCATAACTGCTGTATCCCCTGCATCTATCATCGCCTTAGAGATAAGATCAATACCCTGTTGCGAACCCGAAGTAATAATCACTTCATCGACGGTAGCGTTAATACCAATGTCTTTGACCCATTCCGCAATAAACTCCCGCAGAGGAGGATACCCCTCGGTGGTACCATACTGCAGAACGTCGCGCTGCTCTAAAATCACCTCACGGGCAATATCCGCCAAAATCTCTGTCGGAAACGAATCCGGTGACGGCAGGCCCCCCGCAAACGAGATGATATCGGGCTGTTGAGTTAGTTTAAGAATCTCACGGATGACATTGCCTTGCATGTTCTTTAGCCTCTCAGCATACCTGACTTCGCTCAATTGCCTACTCCCCCTAATTATGCTCTCACTAGTTTGTTCGTCATGGCCACAGCTTTCTCCTACCACCCAAACTAGTCGCTAATTTCTGACGATAAGGCATGCGCCTAAATTTGCGACATATGTATCATCCCAAGGGGGAAGATACATGCGCCAAAACTCGCTCATCGGTGGCACTGTGGTGCTCGGCCTCGCCGCAATCTGTAACCGCATCATCGGCATCGCCTTTCGCGCCTATGTCGTGCGAGCAGTGGGAGAGGAAGCACTAGGGCTGTACCAAATGGCCTTTCCGCTCTATACAGGCATCGCCTCCGTGGCTACCGCCGGCATCTCCATTGGCGTAGCCAAAATTGTCACCGACCACCGCCAAAAAGGCAGCATGAGCGGTGCTACCTCTACTCTCAAGGCGGGGTGCCTACTGGCCCTCATCACGTCTTTTCTTAGCATGCTCATACTCTTCTTCGGTCGACACATCATTGCCGTAGACCTGCTCAAAGATGAACGAACACTGCTACCCCTGCTAGCCCTTATCCCTGCCTTGCCCATCATCGCTATGGCAGGTGCACTGCGCGGTTTCTGCCAGGGTATGCGGTTTATGTCGCTTGTGGCACTAGGGCTCCTCATTGAGCAAGTGGCGCACACCGTGTTTGCGCTCGCCATCATCGCCCGGTTAGGGTCGTCACCCCCGGAGACCCTGGCCATGGGACTCGCGCTCGGCTACACCGGCGGCGAGCTCTTGGGCCTTATCAGCATCGGGCTCTCGGCACTACTCGCTACTAGGCACCACAAGGCCCCTGCCCCAGGTCAGATGGCACCCCTAATCGCCATGGTTCTGCCGGTGGCAACTGGGCGCATCTTTCTCGCCCTTAGCTCCACACTTAATAATGTTCTGCTCCCCCGCTCGCTCCGCTTCATGGGCTATTCTGCAACCGAAGCGGCCGTTTTATATGGGCAACTAACGGGCATGGCTCTAAGCGTGCTCTTTCTGCCCGCGGTACTAACTTTCCCCCTGGCCAGCAATCTCTTGCCGGCGATGGCCGAAAGCACCCACTCTACCAGCCCCAAGCAAAAACAGCACCGCTTTCAGCGCGGGCTAAGTTATGCTCTCCTACTTGGCATGCCAAGCAGCGTCCTCTTTATCACCGTCGGCCCAGAGCTTTGTCAGCTGCTCTTTGGTGTACCTGCCGCAGGGCAACTACTCGCACTGCTAGGCTGGGTGGCCTGGCTCATCTACCTGCAGCACATTACCACCGCGACTTTACAAGGCCTAGGCAAGCCTGCTCTACCAACGCGAAACGCAGTCATATCTACCTTACTTAGTAGCCTTACCATCATTATACTGTCACGTTTTTATGGCTCTTTAGGCATCACCGCGGCCGTCTTTGCCATCATGGTCGGTACATCCTGTGGCGCGGTGCTCGGCTTGGTGGCCGTACTAAAAGAGACCGGGGGAACAAAAGCTACCACGAGCATCATACTGCGCGGGGCAACTGCCGCGGCGGTCTCTCTGTTTATGACGCTCTACGCCCTAGATGTCTTGGCGCTAGCCGGCCTGCCCCGCATCCTGCTTGCTGGTGTAGTAATCGCGCTTTCTTTCTATCCTCTCGCCCTAATTTTCAAGCTCCACCGCGCCTGACAAGGAGTTACAACGAATTTGGCGAAGATACTAGTTTAATACTTAGGACAGGAGGGCCAAGAATGAAGATGCGGCAGCTGCTTCACGACCACTACCACATCGATGTCGCCTGTGCAGAGCTTCTGACCACAGGGCGTATAAACCGTACCTATAAAATAACCACAGTCGATGGCCTGCTCTACTGTCTGAAGGTCTATAGTGATGCGGTAGAGGACAAGCGTATTCAGGACGGTTTAGAGGTGACCAGCTACCTCGCCCCTTTAGGATTTCCCGTTCCTCAGGTGGTGACAGCGAGCGGCCACCAGCCCTTGCTAAGCCTCGACAAGCGACGCTACTTACTGCTCAAATTTATCCCTGGCCGAAATATATCACGCCGCCTGCTTGGCCTCGCTGAATGCCTTAGCATGGGCAAAATGCTAGGCAGTATCCACCAGAGTCTGCGTAACTTCCCCACGGCAGACAAGCTGTACAGCACCTTATGGAAGGGAAGCCAGGCCTCGCTACCGCGCGTTTTTGACTTGCTCAAAGTTGTACAGGCTAAGGAGTATCGCGACGCCTTCGACATTTTCGCCCTAGACTCCCTGACCTATCGTATCCAAGCCATGCAGAGCCTCGATGTTGCCCCCGAGCAATTCTTTCACTTAGCGCGCCAAGCCATACATGGCGACTACCATCTCGACAACATCATCTTCGGTGAGAGGGGCGAGGTTAGCGGCGTGCTTGACTTCGACCAGACTTGCTATGCCTTCCCCTCACTTGAGCTCATGCGCGCTATTAGCTTCACCTGCTTTGACGGCCAAGACTTCAATTACGCTTGGGCCAAGGCCATTTTACAGGGCTACCAGGCGGTCGGTGGCAATCTCACCCCAGCAGATTATCTAGAGATGCCCCGCCTCTGGTACTGCCAGCTACTGCGCGGTCTCTTTGGTTTAAGCGAGCACTACAGCGGCGCGGCCGACCCTAGGCAGGACGAAGCAGCCCAAGGTCGACACCACACCATGGTTTGGCTGGGCGAAAACCTGACAGAGATCCGAGACTTTGTCTGGAGCGTAACGCAAGGGTAAAGAAAGACATTAGAACTACATGACTGTTTCTAAGAACCAGCCCACCACATGGCGCATATTCTCGAGGCGCAGTTTCGGCTTGCCACTTCGCGTCAGCTCATGGTTAGACGCCGGAAAGCGCACTAGGCGCGTCTTAACCCCGAGCTTTTTGAGGTAGACATAGAATTGCTCGCCCTGCTCAATGGGACAGCGCATGTCTTGCTCGCAGTGCAAGACCAAGGTAGGGGTCTTGACGTTTTTGACATAGCTAATGGGAGAGCGCTTGAGCAGCAGCGCTTGGTCATCCCATGGGTTTCCATTTATCTCAAACTCGGTAAAAGTATAGCCAATGTCGCTCACGCCGTAGAAGCTCAGCCAATTTGAGATGCTACGGTGTGTTACTGCGCCCTTGAAACGATCCGTATGCCCCACTATCCAGTTGGTCATAAAGCCGCCATAGCTTCCCCCCGTAACTCCGAGGCGCGCTTTGTCTACCCATGGCAGAGCCACAACGTGGTCTACGGCGAGCATCAAGTCGCCATAGTCATTGCCGCCATAGTCGCCGCGCACAGCGTCGACAAAGGTCTGCCCGTACCCATGGCTGCCGCGTGGGTTGGTAAAGAGCACGCCAAAGCCATTACTGGCGAGCAGCTGAAACTCATAGAAAAAGGAACACCCGTACTGCGTGTGTGGCCCGCCATGTATTTCTAAAACAACGGGGTACTTCTTCCCCTCTGCAAAGTTCACAGGCTTCATCAGCCACCCCTGAATATCCCAGCCATCCACGCCCTCGTACCAGAATTCCTCGGGCTCACTGAGTGAGATCTCGGCTAACAGAGCGGCGTTAACATGGGTTAGCTGCCTTTCGCTGCCATCCGCCTCGAGAACGTAAATTTCGGCAGGCTGCAAGAAAGTTGCTTCGCACATGGCGGCCACGCTCGTATTCTTATCGAATGATAAGCCCTGCACATGGCGACGCCCGCGGGTAACTTGATCTACGGTGCGTGTGTCTAGCCTGACCACGTAGACATGGGTGTCGCCGCGGTCGCTGGCCATGAAGTACAAGCGTTGCCCGTCGGCCGAAAAAGTCAAGGAGCGCCCGCCATCGCCGTAGCGACAATCCGAATTAGTGTGGTCACCAATGCTGCGGTCAAAGCCGGAAGTCACGCATACCGGCTCGCCACCACAGGACGAAACCAGGTAGATACGATTTAAAGTCGCGAAACGGTACTCTAACGTGTGCCCTACATAGGCCACGTGCTGTCCATCAGGCGACCATACTGGGTCAGCGGCCGGCCCAGGGGTCGCAGTTAAGCGTTTAATTTCACCAGTGGCTATAGCTACCGAGTATATGTCGCTGTCGTAGGGAGCAAACTCCGTGTCGCTGTCGCGGTTGCTGCTAATAGCCAGGTAGCTTCCGCAGGGCGAGAAGCTCGGGCTATGATGGTCAAAATCTCCCTCGGTCAGCCGGCGCGGTGTACCACCCTCTAAGCCTACCACCCATACATGGCTATGCTTGCCATCAAGAAGGCCCATAGCTTCATCGGCTTTGTACTTAATCTTATCAACTACCTTGGCTTCCTCACGGCGGTTTTTTTCTTCCGCTTCTTTTTCCTGCTGGGTACGGGGCGTAAGCAGCCTAGCGACATCGTCACTACCACTAGCACGCGATAAAAAGACGAGCTGTTGTCCGTCGGGCGACCACACGGGGTTAGTCGCGCCATAGCGCATGGTAGTCAAGGGCCGTGCTTCGCCCCCTAGACTTAGGTCTAGCAGCCAAAGCTGCTTATCTACACCGCGGTCGGAGACAAAAACTAATTTTGTGCCGCAGGGTGAAAAGCGCGGCGCAGTCTCAGCCTTGCCGCCAGCTGTTAGTTGGTGCAAATCGCCACCGCCGGTAGGTACGGCAAAAATATGCGAGCGATACTCCATCGTCTCGCCCTCGATGTGGGTCTTAACGAAGGCAATCGTCTTGCCGCAGGGGGACATCTCGGGGGAGGAGATAAACTGCATCCTTAGCAAGTCCGTTTCTGACAAAGGCCTTTTCATAAAATGATTCCTCCTTGCTATCTTCCACCAGACCATATTTGCCATGCAGGGGCAAATTCCTTCGCCGGACGAAAAATATTCACCTACTGAGGCGGTCAATCCACGGCTCGACCTTGAGCACGCGCTTGAGCTCGTCATAGGCTCTAGCACTAGGCGTGGTCTGACTGCGCTCGGCGCGAATCATCAAGTTCTTAGGTGTATCGAGCGGCGAGACATACTCTACAACACTAACTTTGTAGCCCGCCGCCTCTAACGCCAACACCCGCAGGCCATCGGTCAAGACATCGGCGAGTCGCTGTTTTAGCAGGGCATGACGAGCCAAACTCTGCAGCGCGCCATAGTCGATGCTTTCAGTGAGCGCGGCTTGGCAGCAGGGCACGGCAATAATGTACTTGGCCTGCATGGCGAGACCGAGTGCTAACGCTTCGTCGGTGGCTGTGTCGCAGGCATGCAGACTCAGGACTAAGTGCGGTTTTTTGCTGGGTACGTAATTGCTTACCTCTGCTCGGACAAACTCCATGTTGCGATAAATCAATTCCTCCTGAATTCTGCGCGAGGCGTCCACTACATCTTGGTTTTGATCAATGCCTATGAAAAAGCACTTAATGCCGAGCACTTCGTGCAAGTAGTAGTTTAAGGCAAAAGACAGGTAAGACTTGCCACAACCACAGTCTAGCACCACTAGTTCCTCGCCGCGCGGCCAGTCCGCCACCATGTGCGATAGGAGCTCTATAAAGCGGTCCACCTGGTAAAATTTGCGTCTCTTGTCGCCCTTAATTTCGCCTGTAGGGCTCATAATGCCTAGCGCCGTAAGCATTTTACGCGCTGGCTCGGCCTTAATAAAATCTTGCCGCGTTCCCGTGATTACTGCCTGGCTGTGCGCGGATGGCGGCGCTCCGGCGTCACTCCTAAGATGCTCCGCGGCCTTAGTATGCACCTTAATTTTGCCAGACTCGAGAGTCACGAGAGTTTCTGTGCTGCGCAGGACGCACCGCAGAAGAACTTTTTTCGCCGCACCAATATGCTGCTCCAGCCACATTGTGATATCCTCTAGTGGTACCTCGTAGGTGCTCTCGCCCTTTGTTTGTACCACAAAGCCCGCACGCCCCCACAGCGGGCTAATTTCTACCCGACGCCCGTCCGTCTCAACCTGCAAGAACTGAAAGTCGCGGCCTTGCATCTTTTCACCGACAACCCCTAGGGGTGCCAAGAGCCTCTTATCCATTACTGCACCTCAAATTCGCTGAAACTTAGCTGCTCCTCACACGTAGTATAAGCGTGACAAAACTTTAGAGCAGAGCAAGGAGTGATTACTGTGAACCAACAAGGACGTATTCTCGGCGCACTACTGATCGTCGTAGGTCTCATTGCTGTAGTAGGCATGTTTTTGGGTAGCTCCTACAATAGTTTCGTGAGCTTATCCCAAGAAGTTGACGCCCAGTACGCCGTAATTGAAAGCAAGCTGCAGCGCCGCTTTGACCTTATACCCAACTTAGTGGAGACGGTCAAGGGGCATATGGCACACGAGGCCGAGGTCTTTGGCAACATCGCTGACGCTAGAGCCAGAATGGCCGGGGCACGCACGGTCGACGAAAGGGTGGCGGCCAGCAACGAACTCGAGAGCGCGTTCAGCCGGCTCTTAGTCGTCATGGAAAACTACCCGCAACTAAAAGCGCAAGAGTCAGTCGCCCGCCTTATGGATGAGCTCGCCGGCGCCGAAAACCGCATCAGCGTCGAGCGCGACAACTACAATGCCGTGGTCAGGCAGTACAATACGCGCATACTCTCTTTCCCTGCGGTCATCATGGCCCGTATGTTTGGCTACAGCAGCCGTCCCTACTTTCAGGCTGACCCCGCTGCACAACAGGCGCCACGCGTCAACTTAGGCAATTAACTAGTTAGAGGGGGGATGCTCTGTGAGAAGAGCCTGCGCTTTAATCTTCATACTACTACTTTTCGTGCCCGCCATCTCCTTCGCGGCAGTGCCGGCGCGTCCGGCAGAGCTCACCTTTGTCAATGACTTTGCCAAGATACTCTCTCCTTCGCAAAGTGACACCCTCACCCAGGTACTACAGGGTATAGAGCAAGCCACCACCGCAGAATTAGTAATCGTCACCATGCCTAATCTCGGTGGAGAGACGGCCCTTACCTTTTCGCAACGGCTCTTTTCCGAGTGGGGCATTGGCAAGCGCGAAAAAAATAACGGCATGCTAATTCTGGTGAGCATAGAGGAGCGCGAGTTTCGCTTTCACACCGGCTACGGCCTTGAAGGCGTGCTGCCCGATAGCTACCTCGGCGCTCTTATGCGGCAGTACATTACCCCTGCCTTTGGCGAAGGCCGCTTCTACGACGGGCTGGCTTTAGCCCTGCTCAGCACAGACGGCATCGTTCCCCGCCTCGAACGCGAGCACAATGTAACCATCGACACCACCGCAGTAGCCATACCGGGGGAGAACACTGCCTCGTGGGCCGACATGCTGGGCTCCGGAGTATTCTTGGTCATCATCCTGGCCCTTCTTATGACTAGGGGCGGACGTAGCATGCTCTGGTTTCTCCTCGGACATGGCCTAGGCAGCATGAATCGGGGTGGCCGCGGTGGCCGGGGTGGCGGCTTTGGCGGCGGCTTCGGTGGTGGCGGTTTCGGTGGCGGACGCTCCGGCGGCGGTGGCGCAGGCGGCAGGTGGTAAGGCCTCTAGCGTAAGCCCATGGCCTTCTGCACACGGCTTAACGTCACGCTAGCCACAGCCCTGGCCTTTTCGGCCCCCGCTCGCATAGTCATATCAAGGTCAGGCGACTCTAGATACTCGAGGATGCGCCGCCGCAGGGGGTCTAGCACGGCAACCACTACTTCGGCGGTGTCCTTTTTAAGCGCCCCATAGCCCTTGCCCACAAACAACTCCTCGAGACTAGCGATACTGCGCTCGCTGAGCAAGGCGTTTATAACCAAGAGATTTGACACCCCGGGCTTTTGCTCGGGGTCGTACTTTACTTCGCTGCCTGTGTCTGTAACAGCGCGCATAATCTTCTTCTGCATCGTCTCTGGCGTATCGAGCAGGCTAATATAGCTCGCCGGGGTAGGGCTAGATTTGCTCATTTTCTTTGCTGGGTCATCAAGGCTCATTATACGTGCCCCGAGCTTCGCGATTTGATGCTCGGGCACGACGAAAACATCGCCGAAGCGCTGGTTAAAGCGCAGGGCGATATCGCGACAAAGCTCAATATGCTGCTTCTGGTCTTCCCCTACGGGTACAAGCTCCGTATCGTAGAGCAAAATATCGGCAGCCTGTAAAACAGGGTAGGTATAGAGGCCGACTGAGACAGACTCGCGGCCCTCTCCCTTTTCTTTAAACTGCGTCATGCGGCTAAGCTCACCGAGGTAACTCAGGCACTGCAAAAGCCAAGCCAGTTCGCTGTGCTCTGGCACCTGTGACTGCACAAAGAGCGTGGCCCGCTCGGGGTCTAGACCGGCCGCCAAGTAAACCGCGGCCAGAGTCCTCACTTGCTCGCGCAGCGCGGCGGGGTCTTGGGGCAGTGTTAAGGCGTGCAAATCTACAATGCAGTAAAAGGCTTCGTGCAGAGCTTGCCGCTCCACAAAATGCTTAAGCGCACCTAAGTAGTTACCGAGGGTTAAAATCCCCGAGGGCTGAATGCCCGAAAAAACTCTCGCCATAGCTCTATCCCCACTTCCCACTTCTAGTCGATGGTGATGCGACTCCGAATATACTCATTCAGGGTATCGATCGGTATGCGCACCTGGGCCATAGAGTCGCGCTCGCGCACAGTGACGGCGCGGTCTTCTAGCGACTCAAAATCGAAAGTAATGCAGAACGGTGTGCCTACTTCATCTTGACGCCTGTAGCGCTTGCCGATACTTCCCGCCTCGTCATACTCCACCATAAAATGCTTGGCGAGCTCGCGATAAAGGACTTCTGCCTCTGAGCCTAGTTTTTTGCTAAGCGGCAAGATGGCCGCCTTAAGGGGGGCGACTGCTGGGTGTAGCCGCAGCACGACCCGCGAATCGTCTGGGGCGAGCTGCTCTTCACAGTAAGCATCTGCCAGTAATGCTAGGGCTAGGCGCTCCACACCTAGGGAGGGCTCAATGACATAGGGTACGAACTTTTCGTTGCTTTCGGCGTCAAGAAAGCGCATATCCTCGCCTGACTTCGCCATATGGGCCTTAAGGTCAAAATCTGTACGGTCGGCAATGCCCCACAGCTCGCCCCAGCCGAAGGGGAATTTAAACTCAATATCTGTCGTCGCGGCACTGTAGTGACTGAGCTCTTCTTTAGCATGGTCACGCAGGCGTACACTCTCTGGGCGAAGGCCAATGGCCAGCAGCCACTCGTGGCAGAACTTGCGCCAGTAGGCAAACCACTCTAAGTCCGTGCCGGGCTGGCAGAAAAACTCCAGCTCCATCTGCTCAAACTCGCGCGTGCGAAAGACAAAGTTGCCCGGTGTAATTTCGTTGCGAAAAGCCTTGCCGATTTGCCCTACTCCAAAGGGCAGCTTGCGCCGGGTAGTGCGCGCTATATTACGAAAGTTAACAAAAATACCCTGTGCCGTCTCCGGCCGCAGGTGAATCTCGGCCCTTGAGTCTTCGGTGACACCCTGGTAGGTCTTAAACATTAAGTTAAACTGCCTAATCTCCGTAAAGTCATGCGCCCCGCATTTTAGACATTTGAGCTTTTCACTATCTATGTAACTCTTAAGCTGTGCCTGCGCCCAGCCGTCCACATTCACTTTGGCCGCTTCCTCTACCAGGTGGTCAGCCCGAAAGCGGCTCTTGCAGGCCCGACAGTCAATAAGCGGGTCTGAGAAACCACCCACATGGCCACTGGCCACCCATACCTCTGGGTTCATAAGAATGGCGGAGTCTAGGCCCACATTGTAGGGTGATTCTTGCACAAATTTCTGCCACCACAACTTCTTAATATTCCGTTTTAGCTCGGCCCCTAGCGGTCCATAATCCCAGGTGTTGGCCAGCCCACCGTAAATCTCAGAGCCAGCGAAAACATAGCCACGGCTTTTGCAGAGTGCCACAATCTTGTCCATGGTAACCGTCATCAAGAACTCCCCTTTCTCAAAAAAAACAAAAAGACCCCGTCCCACAAGGGACGAAAGGTCCTCTTTCCACGCTGCACAGGCGTGTTGCATAGCCCCCTGAATCAACGTGTATGCACTTGCTAGGATTATAGCAGAGTAAAGGCATTGGCGCAATTAACAGCTGTCGAGTGAATCTATAAGCCGGGTTCTGTACCGCTCGCGCGGCAGCAGTCATCTATCTAGGACCTACGTTGCCGTAGACCTCCTTCGCACCAAGGTGCGCATAGCGACCAACCCGGGAGAACGAGCGGGCAGCTCTTAACTCTCCCCTATTAGGTCTTGCTCCAAGTGGGGTTTACCTAGCCGTACCTGTCACCAGGTCGCTGGTGAGCTCTTACCTCACCTTTTCACCCTTACCCCGAGGGGCGGTATATCTCTGTGGCACTTTCCTTCAGGTTACCCCGACTGGCCATTAACCAGCACTCTGCCCTGCGGAGCCCGGACTTTCCTCGCCGATTTGACGGCGCGACTGCTCAATTCACTCGACACTATATTCTATGCTTTTTTAGCGCATTTTGCAATAGAAACAAGCTTCCATTTTCTTGATTATAATTTTTCTGCGCTCGTGGCATCTTACTCTTGACAGCTTCAAAACGCACATGATAAACTTACTCAACAGCTAATGATTACTGTTTGCGACAAGTCTCTTGTAAAAAAATTAGGGGGAATGCATGATGTTCGAAAATTTCACAGTTAAAGTAGGCCAAGATGTTCCAAATTTCAGGCTCGATGTACTAGACACAGCTGCCGTTGAGTTCAGCGAAATCAGTTTAGAAAGGCTCAAGGCTGAGCGCAAATGGACCATCCTCTTCTTCTATCCCGGCGACTTCACTTTCGTCTGCGCCACAGAGTTTGCCGCCATATCCGCCAAGTACGAAGAATTTAAGCGTTTAGGCGCTGAAGTCATCACGGTGAGCAAGGACACCAAGTACGCCCACTTGGTTTGGCAACGCGTAGAAAAAATGCTGGAGGACGTTAAATACCCCATGGGTGCCGACCCCACCGGCAATATCTCGCGCTTGTTCGGCGTCTACGATGAAAGTTCAGGCCTCGCCCTACGCGGCACCTTCATTATCAGCCCCGACGGCAAGCTTATGAACTCTGAGATCAACTACTTCAACATCGGCCGCAATATCGATGAGTTGATGCGCAAGTTCAAAGCCAACCGCTACCTCGCCAACCACGACAGTGAGGCGTGCCCGGCGCAGTGGGCAGAAGAGGGCGACCAAACACTCACACCTTCCATCAAGATGGTCGGCAAAGTTTACGAACAATACGGAAAAGAATAGTAGACCAGGGAGCAAGTGCAGGAAGAATAGCCGCCCAGGTAGCAATCGACATTAAGAAAAAGAGGGGCATGCTTTAAGCAGAGCCCCTCTTTCGTCTACCTACGCCTAGAGCGAGGCATGGCTTACGGCCTCTTTTAGCAGGGTAATCCTCTCCTCTACCTCACTCTGCCGCCTAGCGATACTCTCGCCCCTGCCCTTAGTCAACTCATCGCGCACCCTGAGCCAATGCGCCAAGTCGCGCGACAACAGCTGTAGCAGCAATGGGTCATGCCGGGCAAGGTTCTGGCGGCCATATTCAAGTTCAAGCGGCGAGTACGAGCCGCCCTCGCCTGGTTCGGCGCGCAGCACTTGGTACAGGTAGTCGCCATCTAAAACTAAGCGTTCGTCCACGATTGCATAGCCGCTAGCAAGCAAGTACTGCCTAAGTTCCGCCGCGTCGACATTCGGCTGCAGCACTAATTGCCGAACCGCGGTAAGTTTTGTTTCGCCCCTAGCCAGTATGCGCGCCACTGTTCCGCCGCCCATGCCAGCGATGCAGAGGGCATCTACTTCTCCTACGGCCAAGGGCTTAAGGCCATCGCCAAGGCACACTTCGATCCTGTCCTCGAGTCCTGCCGTCAAGACTGCCTTTTGGCTCTCTAGGTACGGCGAACGGTTTATCTCTACCGCCACGCCGCGCTCGGCAACTCCACATGCCACCGCAGTCGTAATGAGCATGCCATGGTCACTACCGATCTCCGCCAGGCAGCGACAGGGGGTGAGCAGCTCTAGCAAGGCCGTAAGTCGGGGTGAAAGAGATGTCATAAATACCCTCCCCTATGCGAAATCTTGTCCGAAAACATGTATAATCTAGTCATACTACTATCGTAACGATATTCCTATATATATCGCAACGATATACCTAGGTATATCGCAAGGATATACCTAAGTATATCGCAAGGATATACCTAGCAAGCGCAAAGGGGAGAAGAACTTGAACATCAGAAGAGCCGCAATTACCGACACCCCTAAAGTCATGGCCATGCTCGCCAGCATTTGGGAAGACGACTACCTGCCACATACTTGGATTAGCTGGGTAGAGGAAACTGACCGCGGCGTGGTACTCGTGGCCGAAGAGGGAGACGAATCCGGCGCAATCATCGGCACCTGCTACACGCACTTTCTACCAGATAGCAGCTGCTGGCTACAGGGCATGCGCGTTGACACCAAGGTCCGCCGCGCCGGCGTCGGCAGCGCACTCACAGCCGCCAGTCTCGCGGTGGCCAGGGCAGCACATTGCACCCATGCCTACCTAGGTATCGACGCCGACAACACCCCCTCGCTCACTATGACGGAGAGAGCCGGCTTTCGCAAAGCATGCGATTACTCGAGAGTGGGCAAAAAAATCCCCGCGCGCGAATCTGGCCTGCCTAAAGAGAGCACCCTCTGGCGCAAAGCCCAAGCCGATGACTTAGAGCGCATGTGGGAACTAGGACAGTCCTATGCCCCAAGTAGCGCTATTTTTGCCAGCTGGAAGTGGCAGCCTGTATCCCGCGCGGCGCTAGAGAAATTCATCGCCGAGGAGGACCTCTGGGTATGGGGAACGCCCGAAGTTATAGTCTGGGCAGGCTTTGCCATACACGATGAGTACCGCGCCCTCTTCCCCCTGTGCGGCGAAGAAGACGCAGTACAGGCCGCCTTCTTAGACTTGCTACAGTGGCTGCCCGACGAAAAAGAACTCTACCTCGAGCTATGGCAGCCGCCGCAAAACGCCCTGGGAGACCTGCCGCAGATGAACGGCTTTAGCGGAGACGACGGCTACACCATCTGGGAGTACAAGCTCTTAACAGAGGGTACGGATAAAATTTAGCGGGCGTTCATCTCCACTATCTTCACTACTAGCTCCACAGCTTTCTCCATGGTCTGGATAGAAGCGTACTCATGCGTGCTGTGGTAATTATGCCCGCCGGTAAAGAGATTAGGGCAGGGCAAGCCCATAAAAGAGAGCCTAGCACCGTCCGTACCACCCCTTACCGGGGTGGTGATAGGTGTAACGCCAATCTCGCGCATGGCTTGCTTGGCCAAATCCACGATGTGCATGGCCGGCAAGATCTTCTCGGCCATGTTGTAGTAAGAGTCCGCTACTTCTACCGTGAAGGTACCCTCTCCGTAGACGCCGTTAAGGTAGCGGCCGATTTCACCTAAACGTTCTTTTCGCGCGGCAAACTTCTCTTTATCATGGTCGCGAACTATATACTTTAGCACAGCCTGCTCCGGAGTCCCCTGCACTTCCGTCAAATGATAAAAACCTTCGTACCCTTCGGTATGCACTGGGCGCTCGGCGGGTGGCAGCATACTGTTAAAATCAACCCCAAGGAGCAGGGCATTCTTCATTTTGTTCTTCGACGCACCTGGGTGAATATTGCGCCCCTTAACAGTAACCTTGGCCGACGCCGCGTTAAAGGTCTCGTACTCAATGCCGCCTAGGGCACCGCCGTCAAGTGTGTAGGCGTAGTCCGCCCCAAACTTCGCCAGGTCAAACTTAGCCGTACCGCGCGCAATCTCTTCATCCGGGGTAAAGGCAATGCGCACCGTGCCTCGCTTAATCTCGGGGTGCTGCAAAAGATACTCCACGGCCGCCATAATCTCAGCAATGCCGGCCTTGTTATCTGCTCCGAGCAAGGTCGTACCATCGGTAACAATAAGGTCGTCGCCCGTGCAGAGCTTAAGCTCGGGGTACTCCGCAGGCGAAAGCACAATACTTTGCTCCTCGTTTAGCACGATGTCGCCTCCGTCGTAGCCCTTGACAATACGCGCCTTAATGCCCGCGCTCGGCACATCGGCCACCACGTCAACATGGGCTACTAGGCCAATCGTGGGCACACTATGTTCCACATTGCCAGGCAAAGTGGCGTACACGTAGCCATACTCATCAAGATGAGCGTCTGCAAGGCCTAGTTCGAGCAAGTCTGCTACCAGTATCTTGCCTAGGTCGAGCTGCTTTGCTGTGCTGGGCTGTGTCGGAGAATTGGCATCAGAAGCCGTATCCACTTGGACATACCTTAAAAACCTTTCAACTAATCGCGTCATTAATTGCGCCTCCTCGTAACCTATTAAAATTTGTCCCTAACGATTTCTCTAATTCTTCACCGCACGCTTTTCTTCCTGCCATCAGACAAGCATTAACTAAAGGAGGTCTGTAGGTGAGCTACCCCTTTTACATTCTCGACGTCTTTGCCCCCCACAAGTACGCGGGCAATCAGCTGGCAGTTGTCAGGCACAGCGCCAAACTGACCAGCGCCGAAATGCTAGCCATCGCCAAAGAGATGAACTACAGCGAGACGACCTTTATTTACTCTGATTCCCCGCGCGAGGGGGGTTATGACGTGCGCATTTTTACCCCAGGCGAAGAGGTCCCTTTTGCCGGGCACCCCACCCTAGGCACAGCCTATGTCATTCAGCAGACCATTTTGCAGCACGAAGTCGCCGAGTTGGTGTTAAACCTTGCCATCGGCAAAATACCCGTCACCTTTACCTACGATGCTGGCCTGCCCCACACCCTCTGGATGAGGCAAGTACAGCCCTCGTTCTTAAGCACACTTGACCCTCAGGGCATGGCAGACTTGCTCGGCCTAACCCTAGAGGACATCGACTCCCGCTTCCCCATCCAAGAGGTAAGCACAGGGCTGCCCTTTATAATTGTTCCCCTTAAAAATCTCGCCGCGGTAAAAAAGTGCCGCCCCGAGACCCGCCGCCTACTTGACTATGTCGCCGCCCTTACCGCGAAGAACATCCTCGTTTTTGCCCCCGAGACCTATAACCGCGAAAACGACTACAACTCCCGCGTCTTTACCGACTACCTCGGCATACCCGAAGACCCTGCCACAGGTAGCGCCAATGGCTGCCTGGCCGCCTACCTAGTCAAGTACCGTTACAACGGCACCACCTCGCTCACCGCGCGCGTCGAGCAAGGTTACGAAATCGGCCGCCCGTCTTTGCTCCTGCTCAAAGCCGAGGAACAAAAGGGTAGCATTGCAGTCCATGTCGGCGGTCAAGTCGTACTTGTGGCGCACGGCACACTACTATAACTACAACATGGGAGGACGTTACTAATGCCAAGAGACTTTAACCACGACATTTTAGACCTTATCAAGGCCCGCTGGTCCCCACGTGCCTTTAGTGCTGAACCAGTCGCCATGCCCGAACTCTTAGCACTCTGCGAAGCCGCACGCTATGCACCGTCGTGCTTTAACGAGCAGCCCTGGCGCTTTATCCTCGCCACGACCCCCGACGAACTGGCGAAAATGCAAAGCATCCTCGCCGAAAGCAACCTAGAATGGGCCCAGCATGCCCCGGCCCTACTCCTTATTCTCGCCAAAAAGACCTTCTCAGAAACCGGCCAAGACAACTACTGGCACATGTTCGATGCCGGCACCGCCTGGGGCTACCTCTCGCTCGAAGCACAAAGCCGCGGGCTCATTACCCACGGCATGGGCGGTTTTAGCAAAAAGAAAGCGCAAGAGCTCTACCAACTACCGAGCGACCTCGCGCCTATGGCCGTCATCGCCATCGGCAAATTAGGCCAGCGCGATAACCTGCCCGAGCCCCTGCAAGCGCGCGAACACCCCGGCGAGCGCGAGAACCTTGAAAGCCTCTTCTTCAAGCAGTAGGGACGGAGCCGAGCCTGCTGCTTGCACCCCTTCCCCTTTCATTTCTATCTCGCATTAACCGATCAGAAGTACGCTGCTATCGCATGCTTAGCTAGCCGTATCCGATGCTACTATAAACCCAACAGGATGCGCATTCGATCTTCGACTAACTCCAGCGTGCTAGGAGCAACAGCTCCTAGACAGCGATCTAGTCGCTTCAAAGATACCGACCTTACGTCCTCGCACTTCGCAGAGCTCACGTAACTAAGCCCTGTTTCGATCGGGCTTAGCGTGACATGTAGAGGTACATTCCTGCGTGTTGTAGTTATAGGCACTAGAACGACCAGTTCGGCGGGCCCATGATTAAACTGATTAACCGACACAATTAGTGCTGGGCGCATGCCTGCTTGCTCGCGCCCCACGACAGGGTCGAGCGACACCAGCCAGATTTCACCTCGCGAAGGCCTCACTTTCTGTCCTCCAAGCCGTCACCGAGCGTAAATTCCCAGATCTGCCGTTCGGCCACTTCTTCTGCCCACAAGACGGCGTCAGCCTTTAGACAGGCATAGGCATCATTAGTCGCCTGAAGGAGAAGTTGTCTCCTATAAGATTCAATCGCCTTGCCCAGCACAATCTGCATAGACTCATTTGACTGCTTTGCTAACTCCCTCAACATACGAACATGTTCCTCGGCTAACCTTACCGTAGTACTCGCCATGTAGCTCACCTCCTCTACATATTAGTATACAAAAGAGCACACAGAAATGCAACGCATGGCGCCTTCTTCCTAGCAACAGGCTCCGTCCCTGGTGCTTGCGATTGAAGCGTCCCAATTCGAATTTCGCTGTGATCTGGGATCGGGACGGTTATCGTGCTCTGGAGGATCATCTTCTGCATAATAATATGGCTACCTCGCCTCCGCACCTCAATAAAGCCGTGCGCAGACAAAATCACGCACAGCTCTTTGCCGCTAAGTACCCGCAACCTACCCACGCGCTACCTCAATGTGGGTGACAAAAACCTCTCCGCGTAGCCGAGAACCTATTTCTTCGGAAGACGCTGTTTCAAAGAATAGTTCCACTGCTTCCAGTAAATTTCTCCGCGATTGCTCCACTGTATTTCCTTGGCTCGCAATATCAAGTTCCGGACACAGAGCGACATAGCCATCGCCTTCACGCTCGATAATAGCGGTCAGTCTCATTGCAGCGCTCCTCCTAAACCAATTTCTAACATGATTATATGCTAAATCTATAGCGCCTTCAAGCAGCCTTAACTAATGCTCTGCATTCCAAGCAACAGGCTCCGTCCCTGCTGCTAGCTGCCCCCGCCTCTGCCCCCGCCTCTGCCCCCGCCTCTACTGACTTGGTGCACATAGTACGCGTTGATGTCTAGCAGGCTGGCAATCTTGCGGTGGCTTAGCTTGGTGTGGCGCAGCAGTTCTGCCACGAGTTCCGCCGTTTGTTTTGGGTCACTCTTGAGAAAACTATGGTCTTTAATCTCCCGTGTGCTGCAAAAGGCCGCAACTATGGTCTGCGCACGCTTTAGCCTGTCACGTTCTATATCCTCGGCGGTGTCTAGGTACTCGTTCTCGTCCGGCTCAAGGTGAAATATCTTAAAGCTCTCGGTTCCCTTAGGAAAGAGTCCAAGGACCACCTGCTTTTGTATAGGAGATACTATGTTGAGGTTGCCTAGATACTCGCCATAACTGCTCCACCTGTACTGTCGCGCCTCGGCCACGAGCCCTGCCTTCACAGGGTTATTATGCACGTACCTCACTAGATGCGCTAGGTAGCTGTCGGTCTCGACAATTTCGCTCCGATAGCGGTTTTGAAATACATGCCCTACCCTCTTGTTCACAAAATTATAATGCATAGCATACTTGATATTTAACTTCCGCAGGGCTAAGGAGAGGGCCACGATGTCCCCCTGCACCACCAAGTGCACATGGTTGTCCATTAGGCAATACGCTACTATGTCCAGCTGCTCAGCTTCCTTCAGCAGATCAACAAAGTAGGTCTTGTCTTTACTGGACTGATAGATAAAATCCCTGTCGATACCCCGCATCATGATGTGGTAATACCCTGTGGGGCTTTTTTCGCGTGCTTGTCTTGGCATCTCGCAGAACTCCTTTCCAAGTCGACTAGCAAAAGGCTCCGTCCTAGTTGAAATAGACATAAAATCGCGATATTATGTATATAATATTGAAAATGTCGATCAGGAGGGATTATGATGCGATACAGTGAAAGCGCGATTGTTGAGCTGAAGGAAGCAGTAACGGCTGACATCAAGAAGGAAATTGTGGCATTTGCTAATTCAAACGGTGGCGAAATCTTCATAGGAGTTGCTCGCGATGGCCAAGTTGTCGGCGTACCAAATACCGAAGCAGAAATGGAACGCATCAGCAATATGATCCTGAATGGCATCAGGCCAGATCTTTCTTCCTATACCACAGTTGAGCGACTGCTAGAACAAGGCAAGAGCATCATTCGCATCTGCGTATCGCGCGGTGCAAAACGACCTTATCATTTATCTGACAAAGGCCTTAAACCCAGCGGGGTGCACGTGCGCCATGGCGTCATCGCGGCACCAGCGAGCGAAGAAGCAATCCGACAAATGATCCGCGACAGTGACGGCACAACCTTTGACAAGGCACGCTCCCCCAACCAAGAGCTAACCTTTGCGTACGCAAGCAAGTTCTTTGAGGGGCGCCAAGTGAAGTTCGAGGATATGCACCAGCGTAGCCTCGGGTTGATAGACAACGACATGTACTATACCAACGCCGCACTACTGCTTTCTGATCAGTGCGAACACAGCATTAAGTGCGCTGTGTATCAGGGCCTCGGAAAGACGGATTTCTTGGCCAGAAAAGAGCTTACGGGCTCAATATTGCAGCAAATGGATGACGCCTATCAGTTTATCAGTCTTAACAACAAGCTGCGCTCCCGGTTTGAAGGGCTCCGCCGCGTAGACCTGCACGACTACCCAGAATATGCGCTCAGGGAAGCTCTGCTAAACTGCATCGTGCACCGTGATTATGATTACTCCGGTAGTATCCTTATAAACATATTCGCAGACCGCATGGAGTTTTTGTCTCTTGGTGGTCTAGTCAAGGGCCTAACACTTGCTGATATCATGAGCGGCGTTTCTCAATCACGAAATACCGTGATAGCGGCCGTGTTTTACCGTCTAGAGTTGGTAGAAAGTTATGGAACAGGAATTCAAAGAATTATTGAGAGCTATGCTGGGCACTCTCGCCAACCTAAGTTTTCGCCCGCCCCATCATCCTTCTTGGTGCAACTACCCAACATTAATGAAAACCCCGTCATTGACTCCGCCCTAGCAGATGCGGACAAGGTACTTCAGCTCTTAGCTCACCAAGGTACGGTGACTCGCCGCGATGTCGAAAACCTCCTCCAATGCTCATCCTTTCCAGCCACCAATGCGCTTAACGATCTACTACGCCAAGGGAAGATTGTTCGCTTCGGAGCCGCTAGGGCAACTAGGTACCGGCGCAGCCAGTGACAAGCAAAAGGCTCCGTCCCCGCTGCCGTCCCCGCTGCTGGCGCTAGCGCGAGAGCTCGTCCATAAAGGCATGCTTGCGCGCATATGTCTGCCTGAGTGCAGCTATGATCTCAGCTTCTGCCGCATCGCCACAGGCCTCGCGGTACAGGCGTGCTACCCTTCTAATCCCAGCATATGCACTACGTGAACTGGCTTGGATGGCCAAGCGCATAATGTGCTGTATAAACAGGTGTTTAACTTCCGGCCCATAGTGCTCTGTCAAGTACGGGTACCATGTCTCCAGCAGATGCCCGCTTTTTCGGCAGCGCTCCAACATTTTATCCACTAGGCCTTCTGCAGCCAGAAAATCCATAAAGTCATGCTCACGCTGCTCTTTTCCCTCGTACCGGCCCACCAGTTTTGCCCGCACCATGGGCCATTCCTCTGCCGGATACAAGGCTTTGAGCTGCGCATGCCACACAAAGCCGTCCGCAAACAGCAAATCCTCGGTTAACTCTCGTTGCCTGCCAACGTTACCCATCTGCGCATACGCTGCGACCATGTACTTCTTCCATGTGATGCCCATCCATGGACTCGCACTTTTCAGGCCCACTTCAGCTAATTCTAAGGCTAGCGCAGCATCCCCTCGTTCCAAGGCCCGAGTGACCGCTTCCTTCCGAAAGTCACCGTGCGCTAGATTTGCCAGCAGAAACTCGTCCAACTCTGCGCTGCTGCCATGCTGCGTAAGCATGGCGTGTTGGTGCCCGAGGAGGGCTTCTAAGCGCTCATCATACCCCCGATACGTCGACTTAAGATACTTCCAGTACTCCTGATAAACCTCGCGAAGTTTGCGCCCCACAACTAGGTTAGTCGCCAGCGGCCCACAGGCGCCGAGCAGGCCGATAGCTACATCATATCTCTTGCTGCCGACGTACTCCCCCATCGCCGCGTGCATTCGATTGAACAGCGCTACCTGTTCAGGCGCGCTCCGCATATCGGTTGCGGCAGCAAGCGCCGCCTCCACTTCACTAAGACATTCCTCAACAGTTTCCGGCTCGTCTTCAGGGTTAGAGACGCCGATTACTTCAGCTTCAAAACACTCGTCCTCGTCATCATCGGCATCCTCTTCATCGTCTTCATCGTCTTCATCGTCTTCATCGTCTTCACATTCTTCATAATGTGCAGGTAGCACCTTAACCGCAGCAGCAAGCACCGCCATGCACAACTCAATGGCACGTTCAATCCGTCCGGCTACAATGTGCGCCTTCGCCTTACCTAGCACGACATCGCAGCCGCGCATAGCAACCACTCGGCCCGACACACTGGCTCTGTTGACGGTATCGTCAATTGTCGACCAAATTATCTCACGCGCCACGCGCAGCTCAGCATCATCGGACACATGCTGGCACAGGAGCGCCCTAGTTAAGTGCGCATCCTCGGTGGCCAACTCTAGAATTATGCCTTTCAGCTCTTCGGGGCTGAGTGCCGTAAGAGCGGTTGCCAGCTCAGCCAGCAAAGACACGCTTGCCCCGCTACTTTTTCCCCCAGCAGCCGCTTTCTTCACGTCCGCCGCAAGGGAATAAAACACCGCGACTTCGTGCTTGCAGAAAGGTCCACCCTCGTAAGGACAGCTACATTCTGAGTGGGTAATATCTCCATGCGGCCCGACAATAACGTTAACGTCGTAAATATCGCTACCTCGCACAAAAGCGCGATAGCGCCCCACATCGACACAAATCACGCCGCTGACATTCCCCTCAGCGTAGTAATCTTCACCTCGATCCACAATCACAGGGTCAATGTGAAGCATAAAATTATTCAGGTTCACTCTCTTGCCTCCTTTAGGCTACTCCTCATCCCTGTCCTCTTTCCTTTTGCCGTGGCGAATAGTGTTGTTGCCTCTTGGCCACACAAGCAACAGGCTCCGTCCCTAGAGTCTCCCGCCGACAGCCAGAAGCTGCTTGATCCATGAGTCAAAGTGGGGGCACTCCCTTCGAATTGTGTCTATCCCGATCCGCCCAGCGATAATGGGTCCAGAACTCGCTTTGAGATACCCATACCCGGGCACACAGTCAATTAATCTCTTAGACGGCGCCCGGTCAGGATCAGAGTTAATGTGTTCTGGGCTCAGGAAACTACCCCTAACTACCTCTAGCTTTTCCTTGAGACCACAAACATCGAAAAAGTGAGCGGAAATCGAGGTGACATCGGAAAACAAATATGCTTCAAACTCGTGTAGCTGTATATATGGTAGTACTCTCTGACTGCCTAAATCACTCTTCATAGATTTCTCCAATATGGAAACAGCCTCGTAGGGATCATCACATTGCAGGGCGGCCTCGTAACCTGGAAAATCGCTCGGCAGGCGGTAAAAATCAAACATCGTGGTTAACCAAGCTGTCCTGTCATGTGAGAGCCACATCTCGATGTCTCTTTTAGGCAAAGAGTAGTTAGCTAAGCCGCCTCGAAAATACTTGTCTCCACGCTTGCTAGTTAAGACTCGCCTAGCGGCAACATATACCTCTGATGTTCCAAGATAAGGTGCTAAAACATCTCTTACAAATGTCTCCTCCGTTTGCCCCTCAACAATGATATTCACGCGCGTCATAACGCCGGCCTGCCGCCAAAAACATTCATCTCCCATAGTTCACCCAGCGAGTATTCCTTTAACCATAATTCCAGCGCGCTTTCATCCAGTCTCTTGAAAACTGACTGTTTATTGCTCCGTTCGGCCATCAAGATGTCATTGGCTGCAAACTGATCCACAAGATAGGCGGACTGGGTAGCCACCACAACCTGAGAATTACGGGATGTTGCTTTGAGGAGATCAGCAAGTAGCCTCAGTGCGTATGGATGCAAGCCTAATTCTGGTTCATCTAGAATGATGCATGATGGCAGAGAGGGCTGCAGAAGCATAGATATCAGAGCCATCATCCTAAGAGTGCCATCAGACAACTGGTCTACACCGAATGGGTAGTCTGAGTCCTTCTCTCGCCATGACAAAGAAATGGTGCCTGTGTTTTCTACATCCGGTTTTAGAACAAAGTCTCCAAACCACGGAGCGAACAAACGGACATATTCAACAATTCTGCCGTAGTAAGCAGGATGCTCCGAGCGTAAGCGATATAGGAAAGGCGCTAGGTTGCCGGCATCGTCACGCAGGTATTCGTTGTCGGCGATGCTGCACTTCTTCTTAACTCGTGCGTCTGGTGATGTATCATGAAAATGATACACTCGCCACATACTCATAATCGACTTTATAACTTGTGCCGTCTTCGCTAGCTCTGGTACCTTTGCGTCATCAAGCATTGTCTCTTTATGTCCTGCCGAACCCAAAGATTTTGGCGTTTTTGCCGAGGAGTTGGTCCTTGTGAAAGAGACTAGCTCATCCAGGAAAATAAGCGTGTCTCCCGCGGCACATGCAAATTTCGCCTCGTAAACGTTCGAGCCTGCCTTCGTATCAAAAGTTAGGCTACATTCCAACTGGGGTGAATTCTTTGCCCCGTAGTACAAAAGAGTGTTCGCCCCACCTACTCTGGCAACGTACAACTGCAGTGCTTTGCTGGTAATGTAATTTAGCATGCGAAAAAACGATAAAAAATTGGACTTACCGACTCCATTGCCCCCAATAAGAATATTTATGGGTTGAAGATCAATGGTCTGCTCCCGCAGACTTTTGTAGCCAGAGATCCGTATTTTCTTTAACACATTCATCACCTCTCGAGCAAAGTTTATCAACACGCTACCCCTCATCCGTTCTGGACGACTGCAACTTGCTTCTAGCAACAGGCTCCGTCCCTAACGCTAATTGATGACATTGTATGCGGAACTTCCGAGTTCGTCAACATTTCACTTCCGAGTTTGGCAACTGAGACGCCTGTAATTTGCTTCTAGCAACAGGCTCCGTCCCTGTTGCTAAATCATCCACACCGGCACACGCCAATTAGTAGCATCTATGGGCAGCAAATCATTGCTCATGCAGATGACCACTCCATTTCCGATGATGGTTTTTGCCTGCGCTAGGCCGCCATGTTTTTCTGGGTCCTGCACCGGCTTCAAGACGCCAAAGTGTTTAA
>Ga0208101_10002_pt1 | contig 110618 bp, 109 predicted proteins | sample Subbioug_CSW11AC_FD_184823 | JGI IMG/M metagenome (GOLD analysis project Ga0208101, IMG submission 184823) | Serpentinite rock and fluid subsurface biosphere microbial communities from McLaughlin Reserve, California, USA - CR12Aug_CSW11AC (SPAdes) | ecosystem: Environmental > Terrestrial > Deep...
GCGAGGAGCACCTCGACGCAGGCCACCCGGCCCGGCCCGTCAGCGCGCGGCAGCAGCTGCTGCGCCACCACACCCTGCAGCGAAGCCGCGAGCTGAATGCGCACCTGCGACTGCTGATGCGGGGGGAAGATATCGATAATGCGGTCAATGGTCTGCGAGGCCGAAGGCGTATGCAGGGTAGTGAGCACAAGATGCCCTGTTTCGGCGGCGCTGATGGCGATTTGCGTGGTGTCGTAGTCGCGCATTTCGCCCACCAAGATGACATCGGGGTCTTCGCGCAGGGCGGCGCGCAACCCGGCGGCAAAAGAAGGGGTGTCGGGGCCTACTTCGCGCTGATTAACCATGGCTTTGTTATGGCGATGCAAAAACTCAATGGGGTCTTCTAGGGTCAAGATGTGGAGCGACTCCTCAGAGTTTACTTGCCCAATCATCGCGGCGAGGGTGGTCGACTTGCCGCTACCCGTTGGGCCGGTGACAATGATTAACCCCGCGTGCTTGCGGGCCAGCTCACTGACGACCCGAGGCAGGCCGAGGCTGCCGAGACTAGGGATGCCGATGGGTATAAGGCGCAGGGCCAAGGCCGCGGCATGGCGCTGCCGGTAGGCATTGACGCGAAAGCGGCCCACGCCAGGCAGGCTGCGCGAGAAATCGACGCTGCCTTGTAGCCTGTACTCGGCGAGCTGTAGCTCCGTCAAAACTTCTAGCAACACCCGTTCCGTATCGGGTGGCTTTAGCACCGGCAAGCCCGGCACGGGCTTAAGTTCCCCGTCGATGCGAAGCATAGGCGGCAACTCCACCGTAAAGTGAACATCGGACGCGCGCGCCAGACTAGCTTGGCGCAGGAGCTCGTCAACTTGCCATGTATTCTCCGACATGCTATCCCTCCTGGTAGGTCATGCGCAAGACTTCGCTGATGGTGGTAGCCCCCATCTCGGCTTTGCGCAGGCCGTCTTGCCGAAATGTTTGTATGCCCATAAGCTCTGCTTGACGCCTTAGCTCCCCTAAGGTGGCGCGTCTGGAGATCATTTCACGTAGTTCCTCCGTAATGGGCAGCACCTCAAAAATACCAAGACGTCCTTTGTAACCTTCGCCATTACAGTGCTCACAACCTTTTGGTAAATAAAACATCTGCTCTGTCTTGGTGTCAAGACCAAGGGCGATAAGTTGTGGCGACCCTGCTTTAAGAGGTTTAGCAATTTTGCAGTGGTCGCAAAGACGGCGCACTAGGCGCTGCGCCACGATACCGAGCAAGGCCGAGGCGACCAAGAAAGGCTCTACACCCATGTCCACTAAGCGGGTGATGGTGCTTGGCGCGTCATTGGTATGAAGCGAAGACAAGACCAAGTGCCCCGTGAGGGCCGAGCGAATGGCAATATCTGCCGTCTCGCTGTCACGTATTTCGCCGACCATAATAATATCCGGGTCTTGACGAACCAGGGAGCGCAGCACATTGGCAAAAGTAAGCCCGATGCGGGCATTGACAGCTACCTGGTTGATGCCCACCACGCGAAACTCCACCGGGTCTTCCACCGTCATGATATTGCGGTCGGAGGTATGCAGCAGGCCTAGTGCCGAGTAAAGAGTGGTGGTCTTGCCACTGCCTGTAGGCCCTGTCACTAACACCATGCCGTAAGCGCTCTTAAGCATCGTTTCTAGTTGCTGCCGCGGGCCTTCGGCCAGGCCCACCTGGGCCAGCGTCAACTTAGCGCTGCCGGAGCGCAACAGGCGCAGTACCAGTTTCTCTCCGCTGATGGTGGGCAGAGATGACATGCGTACATCTAGCGGCTCTTTAAGGTCGGTAAAGCGCAGGCTGCCGTCCTGCGGCAAACGGCGCTCTGAAATATCTAGCCCCGCCATAATCTTCAGGCGCGAAACCGCCGGCAAAGATAGTTCTTTATCTATACGGGTGATATCGTGGAGCAAGCCGTCAATGCGAAAACGCACGCGGGTGCCTTCTTCTTGGGGCTCGAGATGTATGTCACTGGCTCGTTCCCTGACCGCCTGGGCGATCAGGTTGCTGACTAGGCGCACCACGGGTGCGGCATCGGCGGCCGGCGCCGTTTCACCCACTTCGTCGGCAGGCGTCTGGTTTTCGGGGTACAGGCGAGCGAGGGCACGGTCGATGTCGGTGGAACTCATGACCACTACTTCGACCGACAGGCCCGTAATCAGCCGAATATCGTCGATGGCGAGCACATTGAGCGGGTCGCTCATGGCAATGGTGAACTTTTTGGGCTCGCGAGAAACGGGCACAACTTTGTAGCGGCGAGCCGTGCGCGCGTTTAAGAGCCGCACTGCCTCCGGATCAAAAGTGACCTCTCTTAAACTGGCGAAACGCAAGCCAAACTGCTTGGCAAGAGTGCGGGCAATTTGTTCTGGCGCGACAAAGCCAAGCGCCACCAAAGCTTCGCCTAAGCGCCCTCCCCCTCCGTGAGCAAGCCCGAGCTCAAGCTGAGCGCGGGTGATGAGGCCCTCGTCAAGCAGTATTTCCCCTAACTTTTTACGAACCACAGAACACGTCCTTTGCCTAGTAGTTCATTCCACCTCAGCCATGACCTAGAGCTACTTTCGCTGGCTGCCCTCACTACCACGCAAAAGTTTACGGATAACAAGGCGCTCCAAGAGACGTAAGATGCGTGTACCAATAAATTCCTGCCGACAGAGAGGCACAACGAGGATGGTGTACAGCCCCAGACGATTGCCACCGAGCACGTCGGTGAACACTTGGTCGCCAATCATGGCCGTTTCTCTAGGCTGGCTGCCGAGCATCTCTAGTGCCTGCAAAAAGGCGCGACGGCTTGGTTTGTTAGCCTTGCTAAGCCCCGGCACGCCCATGGCGGTACGAAAATGAGCGAGGCGCTGCTCCAAGGCATTAGACAAAAGACAAATCTTGAAGCCTCTCTTCTGCACCTCGGCGAGCCAGTCGAGTAGGCTTTGGTTAACCTCAGACTCTGCCCAGGGCACGAGAGTGTTGTCGAGGTCAGTGACGATGGTGTCAATGCCGCGCGCCTTGAGATCGTCGAGGTCAATGTGGTAAATGCTGTCAACATAGAGCTTGGGCAAGAGCAGGGACTGCAAAACGACACCTCCGAAAATTGACTTCTTACCTTAGGGCTAAAATCCGCCCTCCTTGCTCACCTCGGCGAGCAGGTCTTGCATGGCCTTTTTCTCAATTCGCGACACATAGGAACGCGAAATATTAAGCAGCTTAGCCACTTCGCGCTGGGTGAGCCGTACATTGTCGACCAGGCCAAAGCGGAGCATTAAGACCATACGCTCCCGTCGCGGTAGCCTCGCGAGAAGTTCCTGCAATTTTTCTTGTTGTAGGGCTGTTTCAACTGTGTCTGGAATGGGCACGTCATCACTGGCCAGCGTCTCGAGCATGGTGATTTCATTACCTTCTTTATCGATGCCGATAGGCTCCCGGATGTAGATATTGTGTCTAAGTCTTCTTAATCCACGCAAGTACATCAGTATTTCGTTCTCAATACAGCGCGCGGCGTAAGTGGCCAACTTAGTACCTTTCGCCATGTCGAAGGTGTCAACACCCTTGATTAAGCCGATGGAACCGATGGAGATGAGATCCTCCACATCGTCACGGTTGGCCTCGTATTTTTTCACGATGTGGGCCACCAGGCGCAAATTGTGCTCGACGAGTATTTTGCGAGCCCTTTTGTCTCCGCCATTCTTAAACGCCTTAAGGTGGGTGCGCTCTTCTTCTTCGGTCAGGGGTTGCGGAAAGGAATTGTTAGAGACATATGAAACAAGTAACTGCCATTCCCCGGCCCAACCTAGCAACTTAGCCAGCAAAGCTAGTATCGGCACATCTGATCTCCTCTCTAGTTGATTCCCCAGTATATGCGGGAGTGAGGATCTCTGTGCCAGTACCGGTGTGGGAAGTGACAAGGTTCTTTTTTAAGCAGTGCGGACTATAGAGTATTCTTCTACAGCACCCTGATGCGGAACATAGACGAGTTGCTGTGCGTGGCGAGCAGCATCGGTGGGAAGCAAGGTCTCGCTGTCTACTATGCTTTCGATGGTGAGTGGGTAGGGGCCGCTCTGCGGACCAATGATTTCGGCCTTCATGCCCACTTTGAAATGGCCGCGTTGCTCAATGAGTAGGCCATGGAGGGGCGAGTAACCACGCACGATGCCGAGAAACTGCGCCTCGCCTTTCTCTTTGGCCCCCTCGTAGTTATGGTCGCGAGCCTCTGGCTTGGCGACAAAAAAACCAGAGGTGTAGTCACGGTGGCTGACTTGAAATAGCTCGCGCTCTAGGTCTACGGGTGGCGCTACCCCTCTGGCTAAGGCGTCTAGGGCGAGGCGGTAGGCGCGGGTGACCGTAGCAACATAATGAACGCTCTTCATACGACCCTCAATTTTAAGGCCCTCGAGACCAAGCGGCAAAATCTCACCCAAGTGCTTAAAAAGGCTGAGATCTTTGGAGTTCATGATGTAGCTACCCCTGTCGTCCTCCTCTATGTCAAAGAACTGGCCAGGACGCTTCTGCTCGACGAGAGAGTACTGGTAGCGGCAGGGGTGGGCACATTCGCCTTTATTGGCATTACGGCCGGTCATGTAGTTGCTGAGCAGGCAGCGCCCAGAGTAAGAAATACACATGGCGCCGTGCACAAAGATCTCGAGTTCCATCTCTGGGGCGGCGCGGCGAATTTCGGCAATTTCGCGCGCACTTAGTTCGCGCGCCAAGATAACCCGCTTAATGCCCTGGGCCTGCCAAAAACGTACGGCAGCATAGTTTACGGTGTTGGCCTGGGTACTAAGATGGAGACTAAGGCGGGGGGCATACTGCTTGGCCAGAAGGAGCACCCCGGGGTCGCTCAAGATAATGGCGTCGGCACCTAGAGCCTGAATAGTCTCTAAGTACTCTGGCAAACCCACTAGGTCGTCGTTGTGGGGCATGATATTGACCGTAATGTAGACTTTGCGCCCTAGTTTGTGAGCTAAGTGGATGCCCTCTTTTAATTCAGGTAGGGTGAAGTTACCGGCAAAAGCCCGCAAGCCAAACTTGGGGCCGGCGGCGTAGACCGCATCGGCCCCATACTTGAGGGCGAAGATCATTTTCTCGAGTGTTCCGGCAGGGGCTAAAAGTTCAGGTAGTATAGTTTGTTCCTCCCTCTAGCGACGTGCTTGCCTTATGGCGGCTTGGTGTTGTTCGTAGGTAGGGCTAAAAATGTGTGTACCATCGCGTCGGGCCACAAAGAACAGGTAGGCAGTAGGGGCTGGCTCTAGCGCAGCCCTGATAGCGGCAAGGCCCGGGTTCGCGATAGGGCCGGGTGGTAAACCGAGGTTACGATAGGTATTGTACGGCGAGACAATCTCTAAATCGGCATAGAGCAGGGTGCGCGGGGTGCCGAGAAGAAACTGAATGGTGGCGCATGATTCAAGCCGCATGTTCCTCTGCAGGCGGTTGTAGAAGACGCCGGCGATAACTGGCCTTTCGTCGGGCACAACAGCTTCTTTTTCGACGATAGAGGCCATGGTTATAACTTGGTGCAGCGTAAAGCGCGCGCGGAGGGGTGAGGCAGCGTAGAGTGGGGGTACTAATTCATTAAAGCGGGCCGCCATAGTGCTAATGACCTGCTCTGGTCGCACGGCCACCGGAAAATAGTAAGTGTCGGGGAACAGGTAGCCCTCCAGGCGATTGTGCACCGCTAGTGGCACAGACTCAAGATACTCGTAGGGCAGGTTTATGGCTTGTGCCGCCGCCAAAAAATCTGCCTGCGAAAAAAGTCCCCTCTGCTCAAAGAGAAGGCCCATGCTAGGCAAAGTCAGCCCCTCGGGTATGGTAACGCGGACACTTAAGTCTATGACATCCCCCAAGACTATTTTATCCAACACTGCCCCCAAAGTCGCGTGGGGAGAAAGGTCGTAAGTGCCAGCCTTGAGCTGTGAGGCGAGGCCCTTTACCCGCGCTAAGAGCGTAAAAGCGCCCCCACTGCGTACAATGCCCCGCGCCTCTAGTTGCTCACCGATGGCGGCCACGGTACTGCCTGGCGGAATGGTGATGATCACACTTTCGCCGCTACCCACGGGCAGGTAAAGATGCGCGACATAGACGGCGCAAGTCGCAAGGGCGATACAGAGCAGGCCGGCATAGACGGCCTGCCGCAAGGGGAGGTCTCTGTTTAGGCGACCCCTTAGTGTTTGGACAAAATTCATTAAGCGCTCGCTATTCATCCCCTACTGACGCCTCCTCTCAAGCTTAAGATTTATTATACCAGAACGCAAAAAAAATCGGGTGAGGAATATCCTACCCGATTTCTCGCTACGAGTTTTTTTACTTCTTAGTGGGCTCGCCGCCGCAGGCGCAACCTTCATGGGAGTGACCCTCTTCGTCGTCATCTTCGCAGTCGTCGTCTCCCTCTTCGTCGAGGAAGAGCTCCCACTCGGCAACTACCTTTTCCCATTCGGCATCGTCTTCGATGTCCACAATGATGTCTTCGCCGTCTTCGCCCTTTTCGATTCTCATGATGATGGCTTCGTCGTCTTCGATGTCCTCATCATTTAGTGGGAAGAGAACAGCGTACTTGTTGCCGTCCACTTCGAGAACTTGTACTACCTCAAACTCGTATTCGTTACCTTCCTCATCGGTGAGGACAATAACTTCTTCGCGTCTTTCTTCATTCATTGGTAAAAATCACCTCTTTCGCCATGGTAGCTATAATTGTATCTCACGGGCGTGGATTAGTCAACGTCGCGGAAACGTCCTCTTTAGTTTGACCTTTGGCGCGATAAGCCATGCGGTCAAGAAAGCTCTGTAAAATTATTTGTGCGGCCATTTTATCGATAACAACTCTACGTTTTTGTCGCGAAACATCGGCGGCAATAAGGGTGCGCTCCGCGAGAGTGGTCGAGAACCGCTCGTCAGCATACTCGAGCGGCAGCGGTATCTCCTTTTGCAGCTTGGCGACAAAATACTTCACCTTTTCCGCTTGGGGGCCTAAGGTGTTGTTTAAGGATAGCGGCAAGCCCACGACTAGAGCGGTCACTTGGTAGTCAGCGATGATTTTTTTGAGCAGGGCGAGGTCTTTAGGTAGAGACTGCCGGGCAATAACGGTAATACCCTGGGCAGTGAACCCAAGCGGGTCGCTAATGGCCACACCAATGGTTTTTTCTCCGACATCGAGCCCCATGTATCTTTGTTCTGTCATCTATATCACCTTCATGTAAAAACCTTTGCAGTGCGCGACGCAGTACCCGCAGAGAGTGCAGCGACTATGGTCGACTTCGACTTTGTCTCCCTTAATGGCCAGACAGTTCGCACGGCAGTGGGGCACACAGTCTCCACAGCCTGCGCACCATGGCTCAATAAGCAGTCTACGCTCTCCCCTCTCGCCATCCATGGCGTAAGACGGGGGGAAGGCATCAGTCGCAAAAAAAGCAACATTGGCCTCAATATCGGCTATGCTGCCCATGCCAATTGCCAGGGCTTTAACTCCAGGAAGCTGCCGCACATAGTTGAGGGCGGCGGCGGCTTGACGAAAGAGCGCCCCCCCGGCCAGGGCTTTCATGGCATAAATCGCCTTGCCTGCCAGACCTGCTTCAAGAATACTCTCGGCCATCTCTTCGCGGGTGCCATCAGCAATACCAATACCAGAAAGATTTATGAGGGGGTGTATGACGTCGATATCGGGGCAGCCATAGGCAGCCCGCACGCCAGCCACATGGTGAGTGGATAGACCCACTGCACGAACTACACCCTTTTCTCTTAGGTCTAGTAGGTAGTCTAGGGCCTCGCGGTGGCCTTTCATCGTGTGCACTGACTCTTGCTCATGCAGCAAAAAAATGTCGATGTAGTCGCGATTAAGCTCGGCTCTGGCCCGCTCCACGCTCTTGGCCATACTGGGGGCATCGGCCGCATAGCTTTTGCTGGCGATGACGACCTCGCCGATCTTACTGCCAAGCCCCGCACGTAAATGGGCGTAGGTGCCGTAAAGCTCCGCCGTATCAAAAAAGGTAATGCCCTGTGCATAGGCATGGCTAATCAACCTGCCACCCGCCTCGGGGCTGAGGTTTTTTTGCAAAGGGCCGAGGGTCAGTGTACCAAAACACAGTGGCGATACACTGACACCCCGGCACAAAGTAACTGTACCTAGACTGGTTTTACTTGAGATAGGAATCGAGTAGTTCCTCCAAGATTTCGTCGCGCTCGACGCGACGGATGGTGTTACGCGCCTGCTTATGGTAGGTAATGTAGGCAGGGTCGCCAGACAAGAGGTAGCCTGCAATGTGGAATGACGGGTTGTAGCCTTTTTCGCGCAGGGCAACAGTCACTTGTTCGAGAACCTCTCGTACTAACTGTTTGCGGTCTACCTCTACTTTCTGAATCAGCTTAGTTTCGTCCATGCGTTCATTCACCTTAAATACCTCCCAACCTATGTCCACTTCTAGTTTAACATATCATAACTCTTGGCCGCTTATACTAGCCATTTTCTCGCTATACTGTCATGAGCTTGTCACATTTTGAGCTGGGCCCTGACCAAGTCAGGCACAGCTTGCAGGGCAGACTCGAGCGCCGAGGGCATCTTTCCGCCCGCCTGCGCCATGGTTGGTTTACCGCCGCCGCTACCTCCGGTAAGCTTAGCGACCTCACGAATGAGATTACCAGCATGTAGGCCGCGCACCGGCAAATCGTCACTGACCACGCTGACGAGAGAGACTTTACCCTCGTGAACAGCGCCAAGGACAATGACACCCGAGGGGAGCTTATTCTTGACGGCGTCAGCAGTCAAACGCAGCATTTCCATGTCATTGGCATGCACTTTGCGGGCAATAACCCTGATACCAGATACAAGTGTTGCGTTTTCGATAAACTCATTAGCTTCGAGGGCAGATAATTTGGCGTGCAGGCGTGCCGCTTCTCTCTCCGCCTCCTTACATTGCTCAAGCAAGGCATCCACCCTTTTTAGCGCCTCATCAGGCGTGGTTTTGAGTGCCTCAGCTAGCTCCACTAGTAGTGACGAGCGCTCTTGCACTAACTTGTAGGCTAGGAGCCCGGTGACGGCTTCTACGCGGCGCAGGCCCGCCCCGATACCACTCTCACCTAGGACAATGCAGAGTCCGATACCCGCTGAGCGTTCTAAGTGCGTGCCGCCGCACAGCTCTAAACTGACAGCACCAATTTCGACTACGCGCACCGTCTCGCCGTACTTTTCACCAAAGAGTGCAGTGGCCCCTTTTTCTTTCGCCGCAGAGAGTGGCATTTCTGCACCAAGTACAGAGAGGTCCGCCAAGATGCTGGCATTAATATGCTCTTCGACAGCTTGCATTTCTTGCTGAGTGAGGGCCGAGAGATGCGAGAAGTCAAAACGCAAACGGTCTGGCTCGACAAGGGACCCAGCTTGCTGCACATGTGAGCCTAGTACACTGCGCAAGGCGGCCTGTAGCAGGTGGGTAGCCGTATGGGCACGCCTCAGGGCGGTGCGTCGGTCTGTGGTCACAGTGCTAGCGACAATTTGACCAACCGCTAGAGTACCCTCTACGAGCTCGCCCACATGCAAGGATTGCTCGCCGTAGTACTTAACCGTACTACCTACTTTAAATCTACCGCCTGGGAAGGTAATAAAGCCGTGGTCGCCAACTTGTCCGCCTGACTCGGCGTAAAAGGGCGTAGAGTCAAGAAGTACCGCGCCTTGCTCTCCCGGGCGCAAGACTGACACTGCGCTGTCGCCCTGCAAGAGCCCGAGTACCGTGCCCGAGGCAACCTCGCTACTATGACCGACAAATTTTACAGGCGCGAGTTCAGGAAAGAGATTGGTCTTGCCAAAATCGCCGCCCTGCTCGCCGCGTGCCGCACGGGCGCGCTCCCGCTGCAGCTTCATAGCCTCGGTAAAGCCAGCCCGATCTACGCTTAAGCCCTGTTCAAGGGCGAGTTCTTCGGTAAGCTCCAGTGGAAAACCAAAGGTATCGTAGAGCTTAAAGGCCTGCTCCCCCGTAATTAGTTTGCCCGAGGCCGAGTTTTGCACCGCCTTGGCGATACTCATAAAGAGAGCCGTTCCGTCCTCTAGAGTCTCGAGAAAACGCTCTTCTTCCAGTCGCACCACGCGGGAGATGTAGGGCACTTTAGAATCTAGCTCAGGGAAGGGTTCGCCCATGACAGAGGCCACTAGGGGAACGATGTCGCATAGAAAGGGCTCTCTTAGACCCAGCGTTTGACCGAAACGGACAGCGCGCCGGAGCAAGCGACGAATGACGTATCCGCGTCCTTCGTTAGACGGCGCAGCGCCGTCAGAAATAGCCATAACGACGGCCCGCACATGGTCGGCTATGACATTCATTGCCATTTTGTGTTCAGCCTGGGCATAAGACTGGCCCGACAAGTTCTCTACATGTCGAATATAGGGCATAAAGAGGTCGGTGCCGTAGTTAGTGGGCACATCTTGCACCACAGAGGCCAGGCGCTCTAGACCCATGCCGGTATCTATGTTCTTTTTTGGTAGTGGGGTGTAGGTGTTATCTTCGTTATGATTAAACTGCGAGAACACCAGGTTCCATATTTCTAAGTAGCGCTCGCAATCGCAGCCTGGCAGGCACTGTAGACTCGGGCAGGCGTAGGCACTGCCGCGGTCGTAGTAAATTTCGGAGTTAGGGCCGCAGGGACCAGGACCGATATCCCAGAAGTTATCTGCCAGCTTAACTACTCTCTCCTGCGGGATGCCCACCTGCTTAGTCCAGATGTCGAAGGCCTCCTCGTCGTCGGGGTGCACAGTAATCCACAGCGAGGAGGGGGCAAAGCCAACAACAGTAGTCAGGTACTCCCATGCCCAGCGAATGGCCTCGACTTTAAAATATTCGCCGATAGAAAAGTTGCCTAACATCTCAAAAAGAGTGTGGTGGCGCGCCGTGCGGCCGACATTGTCAATGTCATTGGTGCGGATAGATTTTTGACTGCTCGCTAAACGTGGGTTGGGGGGCACTTCTTGCCCAGAAAAATACGGTTTTAGGGTAGCCACCCCGCTGTTAATCCAGAGCAAGGTGGGGTCGTCAATGGGCACAAGAGAGGCACAGGCCACAATGGTATGGCCCCTGTCGCGGAAAAACTCCAAGAAGGATCGCCGCAACTCGTTGGTTGACTGGTATTTCATGCAAAAACCTCCTTCATTTTTGGAAAACAAAAAGACCCTCACCCTGCAGGGACGAGAATCTCGTGGTACCACCCTGCTTACCGTGTGAACGGTCACTCAGCTTTGCCGGTAACGGGGCAAGCGTCGGCTTCATCAACCGATGGCTCGGGGTTGGCCGCAAGGCAGGCTATGCAGGTTCACTTCCACCGTGAGAACCCTCTCTTTAGCACGCACAACCTTGTCTGACCCGTCATCGCCTGTCTATAGGCCCATTATAGGTCGCTTGAACTACCGTGTCAAGGCTGAGGTGTGCGTGCGGCGATATGCAGTAAAGTCACCTTGATGATGGCGGCGGCAGGGACGGCTAGAACAAGGCCTAGAAAACCAGCTAACTCCCCCCCGAGGAGCAGGGCGAAGATGATGGTTAAGGGATGAAGATTTAAGGAGTGACCAAGAACTTGGGGGGTGATGAAATTGCTCTCGATTTGCTGCACCACAATAATGACCAAGAGAACCCTGAGTCCCATGGCGGGTGAAGTAAGGAGCCCTACCAGCACAGGTAGCACCCCCCCCATGATGGGCCCAAAGTACGGCACCACATCAAGCAGGCCCGCGATCGTTCCAAGCAGTACGGCATATTCAAGACCAATGAGCCTTAAGCCTAAGGTGGTGAGGAGGCCCACTAAGAAGGCAACAATGACTTGTCCCCGCACCCACCTACCCAGGGTCATGTCTATACGGGCCAGCCAGCGCAAGATGCGCTGCCGATACCTGCTCGGCAACAATTCACGCATGCTAGTTCGTATGGCCTGAATGTCCTTTAGAATATAGAAGGTGACGATAGGGGTTACGAGGATTAAGAACAGTTTGCTCGGCAGGGTGAGTAGTCCCAGTACGGCTTGGTCTAGCCAACCCAAGAAAATACTCTTGCTGCGGGCTATGTTTTCTAAGATGGCGTAATGCAGGACGGGAGGCAGGTTTAAGCGGTGAAAGAGTTCCTCTAGTTGCATAAACAGACTGGTCAAAGTCACGGCCAGCTGCGGCACTCTGGCCGTGAAGTTATCCATCTCGGCCAAAATTATGGGCAAGGTAGTGGTCACCGCCACAAAGAAAAGGAGACCCAGACCCGAGTAGACGACTAAAATGGCCACAGCGCGCGGTACTTTATGCGCATTCAGAAAGTCTACTACCGGTATTAACAGGTAGGCCAAAACAATGGATATGGCAAATGGCGTGATGACAGCTAGAAGAGCATCATGGTACACGAACAGTGTGAGACCGATGAGCAGTATGGTGCTCGTGGCCGTGATGACTCGCAGGAGCCTCCCTCTATCCATGTAAGTCCCCCTTTGCTGACGCTTCTTGCCTTCACGCTAAAGGCACTGATTGCCTTCACGCTAAAGGCACTGATTGCCTTCACGCTAAAGGCACTGATTGCCTTCACGCTATAGGCACTGATTGCCTTCACGCTATAGGTTACGAAAAAAAAGACTGAGTATTACTCAGTCCATCAACATATCTGCGGCGTCTTCCATCGCTCTTTCGGCCCGAGTGCCGACCCTTCCTAGGGCACGCCTGCCTCTTTTGGCTAGGCGCATGGCCATATTTCTAAGCTGCGATCGATTACCGCGGACCATCTGTATGCCGTAGTACGCGCCGACAAGGCCACCGAGTACTATCCCCGCCATAAATCCCCTATTCACACAAATCGCCTCCCCTTCTCTTTTTGGTTAAGCTTTTCTCTTCTTGGTTAAGACTCTGCCATGGGCGACATTGAAGCTAGACTGCCATCTACTTGCACTTCGTACAGGGTAACGGTCTGCTTGGCTAGGGAGAATTCGATGCAACACTCCCAGCAGTAGTATTGTTCCACGCCTACTCTTCCTAATGCACGACTAGAGCAGTTTGGACACCGTAAACTTTTTGTCATGTTCACTCCCCCGCGGCTCATCTGGGACAATCATGTGCTCATCGTTTATTATGGCATTATCTACCAAGGGAATTATGGACCGGCCATGCAGTAGGTCGCCCATAAGTCCATCGGTCAACACACAACCGATAATTCTGCCCGTTTTAGGGTCGAGAGTTATGTCCTCGACACGCCCAAGGAGTTGCCCGCTAGTAGTCATTACTTGCTTCTGCAAGTAGGAATCGGATGGCGCAGGGGTGGCAGCCGTGAGCTCTTTAACCGCGGATAGATGCTGCACCGTAACCGCATCTGCTCCCAGGCTGTAAATATCAGACCAACGAATATAGCCTTTCTGGCGAAACAGGTGTCCGGTATGGACGAGCAAGGCGTAGACTTTTTTGTCAGTGGCATCGCAGAGCACGCCGGAAACTTCACCCACTTTGCGCCCGCGGCAGAGTTCAATGACCGGTAGCCCCGTCAGTTCTTGGCTAGTGCGCACAACCTGCCCCCAGTGAAACAGAAATTTTCGTCCGCACACTATTTTTTCACTTTAAACAAGAAATTATGCGCTGCAAAAACACAAAAAAACAGGCCCAGCCACAGCCAGCCGGAGCGAAATGCTCGCCCTGCCGTGACACGCCTGCTATAATGATATTAGAAAGCCAGATATTCTTTGGTGAAAGGAGAGTGTGGTATGCAGGACCAAAAAGGCAGCGCACTGGTACTGGTGATGTTGACCGTGGCCGCACTCTTAATCGTAGGCGTATCGTTGGTGGCGGCCAGCACGGTGGAATATCGTAGCTCGGTAAATCACGGACACAGCACACAGGCTTTTTTTGTGGCCGAGGCTGGCCTTAACTGGGCGCGGCTGGGACTGCGAAGCGGCACGATTGCACTTCCCACTATTGTAGTTGGACAGGAAGTGGTGCTGTACCGAAATGCCGCATTTGGCACCCCCGTTGTTGGACTGCCGGTAGCATCTCTCGATGCTATTGGTCCAATAGAGGTGCGAGTGCGTCGCTTGACCGCGAATACTTTGCAAATCGAGTCGCGGGGGCGGCAGCATCAAGCCCAGCGCATGGTGAGCATGTTGATTACTGAAACTGGCGGGGCGGGTAGTGGTAGTTTGCCTACCAGTCACCATACTCGTAACCCTATGACTCAACATAATCACGCCGTTCTAATTGGGGAAGTGAACGCAAATCGAGAGAGTTTTAACTACCCAGACGTGAGGGTGCCATCACTACCACCGGAACAGCCTAATCGAAACAGGCTCGAAGTCAAGAGTGCGACAGCAATCACGGCATCTGGGCATTACACGGACCTCATTGTAAATGGCCCTTTAACCATAACTCCAGGAAACACTGACCTCATCATAGTCGCAAACACACTTGTAGTCGGCAACCAGGGATCTATTCAGATTGGCGCAGGTACTAGGAGCGTAATTATTCATGTCATAAACACCATCACCCTTGATGGCAGTATCGGATTGCCGGGCACTGTGGATCGCTTGCAAGTGATTCAGCATGGAGATATTGAGGTTCGCCTTGAAAACCGAGGTATTTTTCACGGATCACTGATTACAAATTCCGCCAACATTCGGATTGATAATTCTGCTGCGGTCAGTGGACTTCTGCTCACTAACAGTACCGCGAATGATGCCATTCGCATTCGCAACTTTGCAAGTGTTGGCACGGCCAATCAGGGGGTTCTGCTGTATGTTCCCAATGGAAAAGTGGATATAGACAACCATGCAAATGTCTTTGGTGTGGTCATAGCAGAAGATCTCCATGTCGGAAAAGCCACCCTCACCCTTAATCGGACCGGTGTGCCCTCATCTGCTCCCTTCGTAACTTTCGGCGGCGGCGGGACGACATTCAGCTTCAGCAACTGGAATACTCAACCATAAACTACAGAACGATGGTACCCCCGCCAATAACTAAGTCGCCATTGTAGATGACCAGTGATTGACCCGGCGTCGGCGCGCGCACCGCATCGTAAAAGGTGATGAGCGCGCGGTCTTCTCCTTGCCAAGAAACCGTACAGGGCGTGCCGTCCCCTGCGTTTGAATAGCGCACTTTGGCAGTAAGCTCGCACGAGGCCGTGGGGTGCTCTAGAAAGTGCAGCTCGGAAATGATGACTTCTCTTTTCATAAGTGAGGTGGCCGGGCCGACTACGACTAAGTTGTGCCCTGGGTCGAGGCGTAAGACGTAGAGGGGCTCGGGCGAAGTTAGGCCGAGCCCTTTGCGCTGCCCTACGGTGTAGCCATGTATACCCGCGTGGCTGCCTAGTACCTGTCCTGCTTCGTCGACAATTTTACCCGGGCGGAAACTGACGCCTGCGGTTTGGAGAAAACGCTTGTAATTATCGTCTGGTATAAAGCAGACTTCTTGGCTGTCGGGCTTGTTGGCCACGGCAAGGCCGAGCTTTGCCGCGATGGCCCTTACTTCAGTCTTTTCTAAAGCCCCGAGGGGAAAGAGTGTTTGCGCCATTTGCTCCTCCGTCATGCGAAAGAGCATGTAGGTCTGGTCTTTTTGTCTATCCACCGCTCGCTGCAGGCGGGGACTGCGACAAAAGGAACCGTCCCCTCTGTCGGTGATGCGGGCGTAGTGGCCGGTGGCGATGTAGTGGCAGGCGAGGGCTTGCGCTTGCTCGAGAAAGGTGGTGAAGCGCACGCGGCTGTTGCAGGCAATGCAGGGGTTTGGGGTGCGCCCCGCCCTGTATTCTGCTACAAAGTAGTCAACCACTTGCTCGCGAAAAACTTCTTTATAATTTAAAACATAGTGCGGTATACCGAGCTTATGCGCTACGAAACGTGCGTCTTCCACTGCGCTAAGCGAGCAGCAGCCGCCTAGGTCGAGGCTGTCTTCGTCTACCCACAGGCGCATGGTCGCGCCGATAACTTCGTAGCCCTGTTCCTTGAGGAGGTAGGCAGCCACAGAGCTGTCTACTCCCCCGCTCATGCCTAGTAGCACTCGTTGCCCCATTACTTCTCCCCCTTTTCTCTGCGCCATTGTGCGAGACGTTCCAAAATGTTCTTCTCATAACCATTACCCTGCGGCGCGTAAAATTGGGGCTCGTGTAGCCCCTCGGGCAGAAAACTCTGCTTTACTATGCTGCCCGGATATGAATGCGGATAAAGGTATCCTTGACCATGCCCAAAATGCTTAGCGCCTTGGTAGCTGCTGTCGCGCAAGTGCTTGGGTACGGCAAAGGTAGTAGGCTGCTCGAGGGCGGCGAGGGCCTCATCTATGCCCACATAGGCGGCGTTAGATTTAGGGGCAGTGGCTACGTAGAGCGCGGCTTGAGCTAGAGGTATGCGCCCTTCTGGCATGCCTAGAAACTCCACGGCATGGCTCGCCGAAACGGCTAGTTGCAAGGCTCTTGGGTCGGCGTTACCTACGTCTTCGGCCGCGCAGATGACAATTCTACGCGCGATAAAGCGCGGGTCCTCGCCCGCCTTAACCATACAAGCCAGCCAAAATAAGGTCGCGTCTGGGTCGCCGCCGCGCATGGACTTTATAAAGGCAGAGATAATGTCGTAATGCTGGTCCCCAGTTTTGTCGTAGAGAATGACTTTCTCCTGCGTCGAGTTTTCGGCATCGGCCATAGTAATTCTTACCTGGCCTGCGCTATCGGCTGTTGTGCTCAGCGCGGCAATCTCGAGAGCATTTAAGAGATTACGAGCATCGCCGGCGGCACTATGCACAAGGTGCATAAGTGCACCTTCGTCGATGGAAATATCCATCTGTCCTAGGCCACGCTCCTTATCCCCCATGGCGGATAAAGCAATGGCCTTTAAGTCAGGCACACCGAGAGTTTCGAGCCGAAAAAGTCGCGAACGGCTGAGGAGAGGTGCATTGACGCTGAAGTAGGGGTTCTCTGTGGTCGCACCAATAAGCACCAGAAGACCCTTTTCCACGGCCGGCAAGAGACTATCCTGCTGACCTTTGTTAAAACGATGGATTTCATCGATGAAGATGATGGTGCGGCGTCCATAGCTCGCTAAATTCTCCCTAGCGCCTTCGATCACGCGTCGCACATCAGCCACACCAGCAGAGACTGCGTTTAGCGGCACAAAGTGAGAACGGGTGTGCTCGGCGATGATGTGGGCGAGAGTCGTCTTACCAGTTCCCGGCGGCCCATGAAAAATAACAGAGACCAATTTGTCGGCAGCTATGAGACGACTGAGGAGCTTGCCCTCCCCCACGATGCTACCTTGCCCAAAAAACTCCTGTAGGGTGCGGGGTCGCATGCGCTCGGCCAAAGGTGCGCCCTGTTTCTGGCGCACCTCGGCAGTAAAGTCAAATATATTCATAGTACTTTAAGGATGCGCGACAAGGCCGCGCCAATATCTTCGCGCTCTACATTGTGGTGGGTAACAAAGCGCATGGTATGTTTATCGATAACCCCGGCTTTAACGCCGACGGTAGCTAATCTCGCTACTACTTCTGCCGCAGTAAGCCCAAGCGAATTGGTATGCGCCATCACTATATTGGTCTCTACATGAGGTAGTTCTAACCAAAAGCCAATGTCGAGCAAGCCCTCGGCGAGAAGACGTGCATTATCGTGGTCGACTACTAAACGACCAGTCATCTGCTCTAGCGCCACTATGCCTGCGGCCGCAATTACACCTGCTTGGCGCATGCCACCACCTAGCATCTTGCGCAGCTTGCGTGCTTCCGTTACAAAGGCACGGCTGCCCACCAGCAAGGAGCCCACCGGCGCGCCGAGACCCTTAGAAAGACACAAGCTCGCCGAAGCACATGGAGCCGCTAGTTCGGCGACAGGTACTCCTAAAGCGACGGCGGCATTAAATAGTCTGGCCCCATCGAGATGTAGGGGCAAGCCATGCGCACTAGCCACAGCGCCTAAGCTCTCCATCTGTGCTAGCGAGGTGACGGTACCCCCGGCGCGATTATGGGTATTCTCAAGGCAGACGAGTGCGGTACGCGGAAAATGAATGTTGTCGGCACGAACACTACCTGCTACATCGGCTACCTGCAAGACACCGCGGTGCCCACGCACGCATTTCGGCACCAGGCCAGCCAAGGCCGAGATGCCACCCACCTCGTAGAGAAAAATGTGTGAGTCGGCCTCTAAAATAACTTCGTCGCCGCGCTTACAATGCACCATAAGGGCCAACAAGTTGCCTTGCGTGCCGCTAACCACATAAAGCGCCGCCTCTTTGCCAGCTAGCTCTGCACCTAGTTCCTCAAGGCGATTTACGGTTATGTCTTCGCCATAGACATCGTCGCCCACTTCTGCCTTGTACATGGCCTCACGCATGGCGGGGGTGGGCTGCGTAACTGTATCGCTACGAAAGTCGATGGTCTTCATAAACGCCTTAGAGGTAGGGCTGGATGCGACTTAGAATGGCTTGCTTGGGCATCATGCCCACGAGGCGGGTGACTTCTTTGCCATTCTTAAAAACAACTAAGGTAGGCAGACTCATAATATTTAGTTCCGCGGCTAAGGCCATATTCTCATCGGAATTTAGCTTGGCCACTTTTAGTTTGCCTACTTGCTCCCCTGCCAATTGTTCGAGCACGGGTGCAATCATGCGACAGGGGCCACACCAGGCTGCCCATACATCTAGCAACACGGGCAAGGTAGCTTCTAGCACCTCTTGTTTGTAGTTCGCAGCAGTTACGTTAGTTACATTACTTGCCATTTTACTCTCTCTCCTTACAATCGTTATGATCTGCAAAACCAACTATAATAGGGACATACTTGCGGGACTTCTTTATGCGCGGTTCGACAAAAAACTTGACTGCCAGTAATGACAAAGACAAACCAGCTATCCCAAGGAACAGCGCGAGCGCCTCACTGGCAAAAATCTGCGTACCCAGGGCTACGCCGAGAAAGAGAAAGACTAGTGGCCAAACATAGACCCAAGCAGCAGCCTGCAAGACCTGCTGATCAGGTAGATCTATCCATACGCGATCCCCCACTTGGGCCGGTGACGGATTTAAGACCCTAAGGCGCACTTCTTTGTGCTCATTAGCTAAGCCGCACTTTTGCCGACAGCTACCACAGGCTCCGTGCTGAATGACCAACACTTCGGCCATACTCTCTTGCAAGGCCGTCACCACGGCTACCTGACGCATACACTCCCCCCCCTTCTTTAACATTGTACAACCGCACCCTTGTGGGGTCAAATTTTACCTCATTATGACCAATAGACTTACTTATGCGACTCTTTGCCGGGCGATTGACGCAGTTTGTGAAACGTGGCACAATATATTTAAAGCTTTGTTATTAATATCACAAACGAAGGGTGATGGCTGTCATGGAGATTCAGGTTTGTATCGGCAGTGGATGCCACCTTAAGGGTGCCCACTTTGTCATCAACAGACTCAAGCAATTGATCAATGAGCATGGCAGTGAAATACAAATTAGATTAAAAGCCTCCTTCTGTCAAGAACATTGCACGGAAGGTGTCGTGCTACGCATTAACGGTGAGATTGTTAGGCGCGTCAACATGGACAATGTGGATGAGGTTTTCTTAGCGGCGGTGAGAAAGCGATGACCGTTATAACCTCTTTAAGGGCAAAGTGCAAGGATTGTCACCGCTGTATTCGCGTTTGCCCCGTCAAGGCCATTAGCCTGCGCAACGGACAGGCGCAAGTTGTGGCTGAGCGGTGCATTACCTGCGGTTTGTGCGTCACGGTTTGTCCGCAAAAGGCCAAGGCCGTTACAAGTCAAGCCCATGCGCTGGCCACTTGGCAACAAGACAGGGTGGCCATGGTGGCCAGTCTGGCCCCCTCCTTCCCTGCCGCTTTCCCCCATCTCGACCCACGGCAAATCATAGCCGGAATAAAGGCCTTGGGTTTTTCCCATGTCGAAGAGACTTCCTACGCTGCCGCCGCGGTGGCGCGTCATTACCAAGGCGCTGTGGCCTCCCTAAAGCATGACTTTCTTATCTCTTCCTGCTGCCCGGTGGTGGTTAATTTAGTTGAAATGTACTACCCAGAGCTTATCCCAAATTTGGCGGCCACTGTCTCCCCCATGATCTTGCACGGTGAGAAGTTAAAACAGAGATACGGAGAGGCTAAAGTGGTCTTCATTGGCCCCTGCTCAGGCAAACTGGCCGAAGCAGCGCGGAAGTTCGAGGGTGCAACTATAGACCTCGCTATCACTTTTAAGCAACTTGAGGAATGTTGGCAGCTGGCCAGTATTGACCCTGCGCGGCTAGAACCGGTGCCAAGCGATTTGTGGCCAAGAGCACCGCGTCTATACCCGCTCAGCCGTGGCATTCTCGAAGCGAGTGGCCTCTCTACACCCCCAGCACGCCGAACCATCAGTATTTCGGGCCTCGAAAGCTGTTTAGAGACCTTTAGAGACTTAGCCTCGGGGATTTTGAAACCGTCTTTTGTCGAGGCCTTAGCCTGCCGCGAAGGCTGCGTTGGCGGAACCGAGATGCCCTGTACTACTGGCGCGATGGCACGACGAGATGCCGTGGAACGCTACCACGAACTTTACTGCGCTAGCGAAGTGGCCGAGACACAGGGACATGGTCCGCTACACTGGGAAGTAAGGCCTTATATCTTCACCCCGCGCCTGCCAAGTGCGCGCATAGTCACCGAAGAAGAAATTCGGGCTGTGTTGCTACAAATTGGCAAGGACAGCATAGAAGATGAGCGCAACTGCGGAGGCTGCGGCTACCACACCTGCCGCGAGAAGGCCGTGGCCACGCTGCAGGGTTTCGCTGAACTAGAAATGTGTGTTCCTTTTATGCGCGCCAAGTTTGAGTCCTTGTCGCACTTGGTGGTAGACTCCTCGCCTAATGGCGTAGTCATCGTCAACAGCGACATCACCATACACCAGTTCAATGCTGAGGCGGAACGCATGTTTAACCCCTGCGGCAAACCGACCAAGGGCGCCCACCTCGCCGACTTTCTCGACCCTAGCGACTTTGTCCACGTGGCCATGAACGGCCAAGTACTGTATCGGCGCGTCGAGTACGACAAGCTGCAGCTCACTACCCGCCAAGTAATCTACGCGCTGCCCGAGTACAACTTAATTGTCGGCATAGTCACCGATGTCACCGATGAAGAGCAACGCAAAAAAGAGTTAGAGGGCAAGCACCAAGAGACCATTCAGCGTGCCACAGCGGTGATTCGCAACCAAATGAAGTTGGCGCAAGAAATTGCGGGGCTCCTTGGTGAGGCTACTGCGGAGACTAAGGCCACCCTACTTGACCTGATTACTAGCCTGGCGGATGAGAGTGGTGCGGCCAAATGAGACTCACCGCGGATATAGGGGTAGCCAGAAACAGCAAGTACAAAGAAGAGCTCTGCGGTGACGCCGTGCAAGTGGTGCGCACACCAGGACAAACCACGGTCATCCTTTCTGATGGCTTAGGGAGCGGCGTAAAAGCCAACATTATGTCCACCCTCACCACAAAAATTGCCAGCGGCTTGCTACAGCGAGCTGTCCCTCTCGAGCATGTGATAGCGACGATTGCCGATACTTTACCAGTCTGCCGCGTGCGGGGGCTAGCCTACGCAACGCTCAGTATCCTGCAAGTGCAGCATGATGGCAAAGCCATGCTTTATGAATACGACTCGCCACCCGTTCATCTCTTTAGAAAAGATCTTGTTATCCCCTTAGAGCGCAAAGCTCGGATTATTCACGGAAAAAGAATACTTGAGTCCACGTTTCAACTCCAAGAGGGAGACATGTTGCTGATGGTCAGCGATGGCGTTATACATGCCGGCGTAGGTGAGGCCTTTGACCTAGGCTTAGGTGAGGATGGCCTGCTGCACTTTCTCACCTCGCCCTGCACTACCTGGCCGCAGGCAGAAGACATGGCTGATTTTATTATTGGTCTATCCTCAAGCTGCTACCACCAAAAATTTGGTGATGACTGCACAGCAGTTGTCTTGCGTATCAGGCCACCACGTGGGGTAGCTGTTTTCACGGGGCCGCCTCTTGACCCTAAGAGGGATGACGAGATGGTGCGCGCCTTAATGTCGCTTACTACCTACAAAAAGATTGTCTGTGGCGGCACGAGCGCGAGCATTGTCTCTCGAATAACCGGCGCCGAGCTAGAAACCAGCCTCGAATATGTCGACCCCCGTGTTCCTCCCATTGCTAACATGTCGGGTATTGATCTAGTAACGGAAGGTGTCCTGACACTTAATCGCTGCTACGAGCTCTTGCGGGGAGTGCAAGACGGTGGCTTCTTTCCCAGAAGTCAGGACGGTGCCACGCTACTAGCTAAGGAATTATGGAACGCTGAAGAAGTACACTTTCTGGTGGGGAAAAGCTTTAATCAAGCCCATGCCAATATCGAGGAACTAATGCAACTAGCACCGCGCCAGTACATCATCACTCGACTGGTAGATTTTCTGAGAAAGCGCTCTATTCGCACGGAAATCTCTTACTTCTAGGAGGCAATTATGAAAGTACTAACACTAGAATTTTGCGTCGGAACCGCCTGCCATATGAAAGGTTCGCCAGACTTAGTGGCGACTATCGAGACTCTACCCGTAGCCCACCGACAAATGGTGGAGTTACGCTACACCCATTGCTTAAACAACTGCGGCGCGGGGCCTAATGTCAAAGTCAATGGCGTGTTACATTCCCGCGTCACTCCCGAGAGTTTGCTGGTACTTCTTAACAAACATTTTGGACAGAGATAGAGGTGCTCTTAATGGCTAGCCACAACTCAGAGATGATACGGATACGCCGCCAACTCTACACGGCGGTTGCGGATATGACTTGGCGAGGTCGGCTAGTTGAAGAAATTGACGACTACCCAGACAACCTAATTGCGGAACAAACCATGCGCTATCGGTGCTGCGAACACAAGGAAAGAGCCATTCTCAAAGAGAGATTGCGGGTCATATTAGGGCTTACTCCCTACGAGGTGACCAAGCATACCACTTTAGGAGAGATGGCCAAACTCACTCTAGAAAAAGCGACCCGCCCCAGCAAGTGCACCCTTGAGATGATAGCAGCAGCTTGTGATCGCTGCCCCTTTGAGAAATACGTCATCACGGACGCCTGCCGCAACTGCGTCGCGCACCATTGCTGCGTAGTCTGCCCGAAGGATGCGATTACGATCGTCCATAATCGCGCCTACATCGACCGCAACCGTTGCGTGGAATGCGGGCTCTGCGAACGAAATTGCCCCTTTCGCGCCATCATCCAAGTTACCCGCCCCTGTGAGCAAGCCTGTGCTGCCAAAGCCATTACGCGCGATCAAAACAATGCCGCGGTCATAGACTGCGAAACCTGTGTTAACTGCGCGGCCTGCATTCCTTCATGCCCTTTTGGCTCTATCGCTGATTATACGCAAGTAGCACAGGTGATTACCCTGCTCACACAAAGCCCGCAAAACAAACATGCCTTAATTGCGCCTTCCTTTGTGGGGCAATTTGGGCCGAAAGCGACACCGGGTGCACTACGTGCGGCTCTTTTAGAGCTTGGCTTCACGGCGGTGCATGAGGTCGCCAAGTGCGCAGACGAAGTAGCCCGCCACGAAGCGATGGAAGTAAAAGACCGCTTAGAACAAGGCGCTGACTTTGTCACCTCGTCCTGTTGCCCAAGTTTTGTCGCTATGGTTAAGTCGCAGTACCCTGACTTAGCCGATCGCATCTCTCATACCCCGTCTCCCATGGCACAGCAGGCGGCACAGATTAAGGCCCTCGACCCACAGGCGGTGACCGTGTTTATTGGGCCATGCATCGCTAAGAAGAACGAGGCCGCAAACCTAAGGGCGGTAGACGCCGTGCTGACTTTTGAAGAATTAGGTTGTATTTTTGTCGCCAAGGAGATTAATATAGCCGCCATTACCACGGGCGGCGAGCTCGATCAAGCCAATGCCTTAGGGCGCGGTTTCGCCAAAGTGGGCGGACTCAGCAAGGCTGTACTGGCAAAACTTGATGAGAACTCTGGTGTGACGGCTCGCGTGGCCAATGGGCTAGAAGAAGCCCAGGCGGCTTTGAAAGACGCCAAGGCTGGCCGACTGGGGGCCACTTTTCTCGAGGGCATGGCCTGTGAGGGGGGTTGCATTGCTGGTCCCGGCACCCTCATTAAGCGCAATGTTGCCGAAAAGTTACTGGAGCGTTACTGCCAGACATAATCCCCCGGTTGTCGAAATTTTAGCATTGTGGTATAGTTAGCGGGTCTGGGGGGAAGCGAGTGGGCATCTGGCTGGAATACCGCAAACATTACCGCTCCTACAACACGAATATACGCACACTTCTCTGGCATTATGGCCTTTGGCAACTTGGAGCGGCCATGTTTGGACTGCTCTTTCCTTTATACCTACTGGCAGGTGGCCTCGATGAGCAAGTCATGGGCGGTTTATTCGCGCTAGGCACTTTTGGCAGCGCCATCACCGCCATACCCGCTGGCCTTGTAGCGGACCGCATCGGCCGTAAGCGCAGCTTTATCATTGGAGCTTGTGCCATGGTGGTTATCACGGTGCTGCGGGCCTCAACTTTTAACGTACCTTTTTTGCGCCTTTTGCATTTCGCAGAAGGTGCCTTTGTCATGCTATTTATGGCCTCTTACGCCCCCTTTGTGGCCGAGAACACCACCGCAGAGAACAGAGTGCATGCCTTTAGCTTGGGCGCCATGGGCATGCTCGGCGCTGGCATCCTGGGTAACATGCTCGGGGGTGCCTTGCCTCGGGTGGCAAGCAAACTTTGGCCTGCTCTGGGTGAAATCAGCCTGTTTCGTACTACTTTTGTACTGGCCGTGCTGCTCATGGCCTACGCCTGTGTGTTTCTCTGGCGGATTGTGGAGACGGAGAGTGAAGCGAAGACCCACGCCAGAAGCAAGTGGGTACTGCCTGCCGCGCGCGACCTCGGGTTTCTCTGGCGCTACATGGTCTGCGCTGGCTTTATTGCTCTTGGGGCTGCCCACTTCATGCCCTTTGCCACGCCATTTTTCCGCCGTACTTTTGCCGCCTCGCCGGCACAACTAGGTACGCTGATGAGCCTGACACAAATGACGGTACTCGTAGCCACGGCCATCGCCCCTTCTCTCGCCGCCAAGTGGCAGCCTGTCCCCGCCATTATCTTCACGCGCATCATCTCCCTGCCCCTGCTCTTTGGTATTTCGTCCGTAACTAGCTTCCCTGTGGCAGGCGGTTTATTTATGCTACGCAGTGCTTTTATGCAAATGTCTCTTCCTCTCGAGACTAATTTCTTTGTCTCTCATATATCGCCGCAGTTTAGAGCGACCGCCAATGGCATTAACAACATGGTGATGAGTGGAACCCGAGCCGTCGCCACCTACAGCGCGGGCCTAGTTATTACTTCGGCAGGGGCCTTTTCCGGCTACCCCGCGGCCATACAAATCATGTTGTTTTGCTATGTACTCTCGACCTTTTTCTGGTGGCTGTTTTTTGCCTCTCCAAGACGCCTAAAGGTGGTCACCAATTAAACCAGCACGAAAAATAGAAAGACCACAGTCCGCATTGGATTGTGGTTTATTTCTTCCCCCGCCATGCCGTGGCCCTCTCGTTTTGAACCTGCTCTCCGCAGGTGGGAGGTTTGTCTTTGTACCGCGCGAATCCGAACAAGCGGCTGCCACTTGGTACAAGACTTAACTTCCCGTTTTGTTGGTGTTAGGAACAAAACTCATAGAGCTCACGCACATCGCAGGGCAAACTAAAATTTATTTTCTTGCCCTTATCTTAGCATGCGCTAGCTTGTCTTTGCAAGGATATTTCGTGCCTCACAATCTTCCATCTGCCGCATATCTTGTAGCAACAAGGCTACACAAGTACAGAGAAAGAGGTGGGTATATGGAATGGTCGGCAACGATTGTCCTCTTGGCGATTGTCGTTGAACAAGTAACGACGGTTCTCAAGGGTGCTGTGCCCGCAATTAAAGGCAACCTAGCGCAAGCTACCTCGATGCTGGTCGGCATTGTTCTTTGTTTCAGCACGCGGGTAGGTTTACTGCAACAGCTTTCTGTGCCTACGGTTTATCCCTTCGTTGACTACTTGGTATCTGGGCTGCTCATCTCTCGCGGTTCAAATTTCTTGCACGATGTCATTCACAAGCTCGGCACCTTGCCGATTAAAAAAATCTAAAGTTGCTCTTACCGAGACCTTAGTTTAAGCTCCTGCAGTAGACTTTCCGGCACAACATTAGGTGCATTGGTCATCAGGTCCTGCGCGGCCGTGGTCTTAGGGAAGGCAATGCAGTCGCGAATGCTGTCTCTGCCAGATAACAGCATTACTAAGCGATCTAAGCCTAGGGCAATGCCGCCGTGGGGCGGTGTACCATACTCAAAGGCCTCCAGCAAGAAGCCAAATTTGTCCTGGGACTCTTCGCTAGAAAGACCTAGGCACTGAAACATTTTCTCCTGCAGTTCGCGGCGATGGATACGAATGCTGCCCCCACCTAGTTCTACACCGTTTAACACCAGATCATAGGCTCTCGCTCGCACTTCACCGGGGTGCGAGCTCATTTTTTCTTCGTCCTCAGGCAGTGGAGAAGTAAAGGGGTGATGGCAGGCGATGTAGCGATTGCTGGCCTCGTCAAATTCAAGGAGAGGGAAGTTGACTACCCAGAGAAACTTAAGCAGGCCAGGGGTCTTAAGGCCCAGTCGGTCGGCTAAGTGCTGCCGCAAGGCACCTAGGGCACTGAGGGCCGTCTTCTTCTTATCGGCCACAAAGAGCAGGAGGTCTCCTTTTTCCCCTGCTAGGGCGGCGACAAGCGCAGCTACTTGCTCGGAGGTTAGAAATTTGGCGAAGGATGACCGTGGCCCGTTCTCATCTAGCGCCATGTAAGCTAGTCCCCTGGCGCCGAATTTTGCTACGAATTGCGTGAGCTCGTCTATGTCTTTGCGGCTGTAATTCGCGCAGCCCTTGGCATTAATAGCACGGATTGTGCCGCTCTTCGCGGCTTCGGCGAAAACTTTAAACTCTGTATGGGCGAAGAGCGCCGTGACATCGACAATTGGTAGCTCGTAGCGTAAATCTGGTTTGTCTGAGCCATAGCGCTCTAGCGCCTCGTCGTAGGTGAGTCGGGGGAACTCGAGGCTGGCACCATTAATGCCGAGAGTCCTGGTGCAGATGTCGCGCATCATGTCTTCGGTGAGAGAATGTATGTCTTCTTCGTCGACGAAAGACATTTCTAAGTCTACTTGGGTAAACTCGGGCTGACGGTCAGCGCGCAAGTCTTCGTCGCGGAAGCAGCGCGCTAGCTGAAAATAACGGTCTAGCCCTGCCACCATGAGCAGCTGCTTAAATATTTGGGGTGATTGTGGCAAGGCGTAAAATTCACCCGGACTGACGCGGCTAGGCACGATGTAGTCGCGCGCTCCCTCAGGGGTGGAACGCGTTAACATGGGCGTCTCTACCTCTAAGAAGCCCTGGCTATCTAAGAAATTACGCACTGTTTGCGCTACTTTGTGGCGTAAAATGAGACTGGCCTGCATTTCAGGTCGTCGTAAATCTAGATAGCGATACTTAAGGCGCAGGCCCTCGTCCACCTTGATATCCGGCTGAATATAAAAGGGAGTAGTTTTGGCCGCGTTGTGAATGATGAGCTCTGTGACGAACACTTCGATTTCGCCAGAGGCTAAGTGCCGATTGATGCCCTCAGGAGGCCGTTTTTGCACGGTTCCCACCACTTCGATGACGAATTCACTGCGCAAAGTCTCGGCCTGACGAAAAACTTGTTCGCCTTGGGGGTCAAAAACTAACTGCACAATACCGCCAATGTCCCTCAGGTCTGCGAATATAAGACCGCCGAGGTCGCGCCGCTTAGCAACCCAACCAGAGAGATGAACTTCTTTGCCAACTTGCGCCAAGGAGAGCTCTCCCGTGCGGGAACGAGGCAATTTCATAATTTACTCCTCCACTCACTTAGTAGTCTGCCCTTTTCTGCCACTAGTTGGGGCAGGCGATCTAAGTACATTTTAGCATCTTTAGGGTTGGCGTGACGTTCCCACTCGGTGGTCTTTAAGGGAAAGATGCTGGTGGCCCCAGCGCCCACGCCGATAATCGTCTGGCTCTCGCCGATAATTAGCATGTTGTAAAGACATTCCTTGCCTGGCCTAGCCCAGCCGATGTTTTCAAGTCCTGCTAAAATCGCACGCTGGCGATAGAGATAGTAGGGCCGGAGCCCCCTCTGGCGCAGCATCTCTGTCGTTAGGTCACTCGCCATGTAGGCCTCGGTGTCATCCATCGTCTGCCAAACTTCGCCTCCACCAAAACGTGAAGCGCGCTTCCTCGAGAACATGTGCAAAGTGACACTATCGGGAGCGAGGTCGAGCACCTCGGCCATGCTGTACCTGACGGCTTGGGCATCTTCCCCGGGCAGGCCGACGATAAGGTCCATGTTGATATTGTCAAAGCCCATAGTTCGGGCCAAGGCGTACTTTTCGCGCACTTGCTCTACCGTATGAGAGCGCCCAATGGCCGTGAGAGTTGCGTCATGCATGCTCTGGGGGTTTATGGCGAGACGAATGTCTCGCGGTAGTATATCGAGCTTCTCTGCCTCCATGGTGTCGGCGCGCCCCGCTTCTACAGTCAGCTCAAAAGCAGACTCCCACAGCGGTAGTGCCCGCACAGCCGCAAGCAAGCTTGACAGCTCTCTAGGTGCAAGTGTGGTTGGTGTGCCACCGCCAATGTAGCAGGTAGCGACTTTGAGACCTAGCTGGCGGAGCTGTGTGCCAAGAGACGAAATTTCATGTACTAGGCCCTCACAGTACCTCTCGAGCTCAGCACGACGATACTTGTCGAGGCTGTGGGAGGCAAAACTGCAGTAGGCACAACGTGAAGGACAAAAGGGAATGCCTATGTAGAGAGAGACAAGGTCCTGCGTAGCGGCAAAGGGCGCAAGCAGTTCGCGCTGCAACAAGGCCACTTCAACTAAGAGTTTGGCCCGCAAAGGGTCTACCTCGCGCTCTAGGCACAGGCGATGAACTACCTCGCGCGGTGCGAAGCCTAATGCTAGCATGTGGTCGGCCAATTTACCTGGCCGAACGCCGACTAGTGAACCGTATAGTTTCTTCACCAAAGGCGATTATGCACCTTCTCCTCCGCGATAGTGGTTCTAGGACCATGGCCCGGCAAAACTAGCGTATCATCTGGCAATTCCTTAAGGCGTAGCAGAGACTGCCTTAGTACTTGCGTATTGCCACCCAATAAGTCCGACCTACCGATACTCTTCGCGAAAAGAGTGTCTCCGGAGAACAAGACCTTGAGTGAGGCGCTATAGTAGCAAACCGAACCCGGCGTGTGCCCAGGTGTTGCCAGCACAGTGAAGTTTGATCCGGCAATGTCGATACTGCTTTCGGGGATTAGCTCTACATCAAGCGTAATAATCTCTTTTAAGCCTAAGTACATAGCTACTTCGTCATTAACTCGACCCAGTAAGTATGAATCGGCGCTGTGTCCATAAATGCGTGCACCTGTAGCACGCTTTAACTCCATAGCGGCGGCGACATGATCGGCATGACCATGAGTAAGGTAGATGCTGTCAAGAACTGCTCCCTCTTCGCTCAGGTAAGCAAGGCACAGGTCACTGTCCCCGGCAGGGTCTATTACCGCTGCCTTACCCTCATGCAGGAGAAAATAGGCATTGGTCTGCAGCTTGCCCAAAGCCAAACTCTCAATCTTCACTATGATTACCTCCCCTAAAAAACTTTTTCGCTGTCTAGCAAGATGGTTACAGGACCGTCATTGACAAGCTCGACCTGCATCATGGCACCAAAAGAACCCGTGGCTACCACGATGCCTCGGGCCCGAAGCCCCTCGACAAACTCATTGTACAAGGGTATGGCAACTTCGGGGCGAGCCGCACCGTCAAAACTCGGTCGCTTGCCGCGGCGACAATCGCCGTGCAAAGTGAATTGAGAAACTGCCAAGACCTCACCTTGAATCTCTGCCAAGCTGAGATTCATTTTGCCAGCCTGATCGGCAAACACCCTAAGTCCCGCAATTTTTTCTATCAAGTAGGCGACATCACTCCCGGTATCGTTCGCGCCTACACCAAGCAGTACGACCAAGCCAGCGGCAATTTCACCGCTTAGTTCCCCATTGGCCAGTACTCTAGCCCTTGTTACTCGCTGTACCACCGCCCGCACCGACATCGTCTCCTTTAGTCAAGATACTGGTAGCACGCTTAACGCTAAGAGCATCCCGAATTTTGTGTAGCTTGGCTAAGACTCTCTCGCAATGCAATAAATCACGAACGACAATGGTAAAGTTAAAATGTGCTTCTTGATCTTTGGTAGTGCGCGCCTTTAGCGACGTAATGTTCGTCTTTATCTCGGCCAACGCCTGAATAACATCTTGCAAGAGCCCCGGACGATCCATGCCCACAAACTCTATGCGAACCTGGTAGGACGCCTGGGTGCGAGAACCCCAGGCGACGTTAATCAGTCGTTCGCTCTCGCGCTGCAGACTAGGCACATTTGGACAGTTACTAGTATGCACCGATACCCCTCGCCCGCGCGTCACAAAACCAATGATTTCGTCGCCCGGCAAAGGGCTGCAGCAACGTGCAAATTTAACTAGGGCGTTATCTAGACCAACGACCTGCACTTCCACCGCGGCGAAGGGCTGCTTGGTCAGCTCAACCATCGAGACAGGCTCTAAGGCTACCGGGCCTCTATCTTTAAGGTACTGGGCGATGAGTTTATTGGCGATGTGCATGGCACTGACACCGCCATGACCGAGATTAGCCAGCATGTCATCTACAGAAATGTAGTTTTGCTGGGCGGCGATATCGCTCAAATACTTGTCCAACAGAACTTCCTCTGGAGGGTAATTCTGTCGCCGCACCTCCTTGGTGAGTAGCTCGCCGCCACGCTCGACATTCTCCGCTTTCTGCTCTTTTTTGAACCATTGGCGTATGCGGCTGCGTGCCCCCGGGGTGCGCACCAGCTTAATCCAGTCGCGACTCGGTCCGTTGGCTTGCTTGGTAGTCACGATCTCCACGATATCGCCCGTTTTGAGCTCGTAGGTTAGGGGCACGATACGACCGTTTACCTTAGCCCCTACACAGCGATGCCCGATATTGGTATGTACACGGTAGGCAAAATCTATGGGGATCGAACCTACAGGTAAATCCACAACATCGCCCTTAGGCGTAAAAACGAAGACTTCATCTGTAAAAAGGTCAATCTTGAGTCCTTCAACGAACTCTTCGGGGTCCACTAAATCTTTTTGCCATTCAATAAGTGAGCGCAGCCATGCCAACTTGGTCGATAGCTCCCTCTCCGGCTTACTACCCTCTTTGTAGGCCCAGTGGGCAGCCACACCGTGTTCGGCGATGCGATGCATCTCCTGTGTCCTAATCTGGAGCTCCAGCGGCGTGCCCTGCTCTCCCACTATGGTGGTGTGGAGACTTTGGTACATGTTAGGCTTAGGCGTCGCGATAAAATCCTTGAAACGACCAGGAATAGGTCGCCAAATGCTGTGGATGATGCCAAGCACACCGTAGCAGTCTTTTACGGAGTCCACAATGACCCGCATGGCTACTAAGTCGTAAATTTCTTCAAAGCTCTTGCCGGACTGCATTTTGCGGTAGATGCTGTAAAAGTGTTTTGGCCGCCCCTGTATCTCGGCGACAATATCCACCTCGCGCAAATGCTGCTGTAGGGTGGCGCGAGCGCGGTTAATCACTTGCTCTCTATCCTGCCGCTTGGTGGCTACGCGCTCCGCTACATCCTCGTAAGCCGCGGGCTCTAGGTAGCGAAAGGCAAGGTCTTCTAGCTCCCACTGCATGCGACTGATGCCGAGGCGATGAGCGAGTGGCGCATAAATGTCGAGCGTCTCTTTGGCGGTCGGCTTTTGCCGCTGGGGGGGACGAAATTTAAGCGTGCGCATATTGTGCAGTCTGTCGGCCAACTTAATCAAGATTACCCGCACATCTTCGGACATGGCTAGGAGCATTTTGCGCAAATTTTCGGCCTGCTGCTCCTGTCGGTTCTTAAACTCGAGGCGACCTAACTTGGTCACGCCGTCGACAAGCTTGGCGACGCGCGGGCCAAATTTCTCCGCCAAATCAGAAAGACTAACATTGGTATCCTCAACTACATCATGTAAAATGGCAGCGCAGATGCTCTCCATATCGAGCTGTATATCAGCCAAGATTAAGGCTACCGCCAAGGGGTGAGAGATATAGTCCTCACCAGACTCACGCTTCTGCCCAACATGAGCACTGTCAGCAAACTGAACAGCCCGCGCGAGCAAGCTAAAATCTGCCCCGGGGCTGTACATATTGATTCTGTCTGTCAATGCACCGTAGTCTAGAGCCAAGCTACTCGCCGTTCCTTTCCCAAATAGACCCAACTACGACGAAGGAAGGCGACAGAGGGGACGTTGCGACAGAGGGGACGGTTCCTTTTGTCGGGAATTATCGACAAAAGGAACCGTCCCCTCTGTCGCTGATCTGTCGTAAAGCGTCCCCTCTGTCGCAAAGTCCCCTCTGTCGAATGCCGCTAGTACTTGATTAAAGAATGAATGGGGTACCCCGAAAGAAGGTCGCGCCCCTTTAGTTCTGTGAGTTCGATCAGAAAGGCCACGCCGACCACAACGCCACCGAGACCCTCGACTAAGTCGACGGTAGAGCGAATCGTGCCCCCCGTAGCCAGAAGGTCATCTACCACGAGCACACGCATGCCAGGAGAAATGGCATCCTCGTGAATCTCGAGGTTGTCTTCGCCATACTCTAGGGTGTACGAAGCGCGCCTAGTCTTGCCCGGCAGTTTGCCAGCTTTTCTCACCGGAATGAAGCCCTTACCGAGTGAATAGGCCAAGGGTGTGCCCATAATAAAACCGCGTGCCTCGGGGGCAACAATGAGATCGAAGGTTGTTCCGGCACACAATTCTGCTAATTGGTCGACAGCCTGCCTAAAGGCTGGTCCGTCCTGCAGCAAGGTAGTGATGTCCCGAAATAGAATGCCAGATTTAGGAAAGTCAGGTATCGCGCGTATTTTGGCGGAGAGGTCGATCACAGTAAAGCCTCCTTTTCCCATGCTTGCAAGGCATTAAAAGTTGGTGATTGCCCGAGTTCTTGCTTGGTGCCCACTACCGGGCAGTGGGTCAGTGTGACTTGCCCCAAGTAATGTTCATATGTTAGCAAGCTAAGTTCCGCAAAGATCTGTAGTGCCGCGGCACAGACGCTGTGGGCGGCCGCTAAGGGCAGGGAATGGGCTCGCGCAAAGTCGCCCACAGAAAACGACGACCGCGTGGCCAGGTAACGATAGTAAAGCATCAGGCTAGGCCTTTTAGGCACTAGGACCTGCTGCGACATGTTCCCATTATACACTAAATCGCTATCAGCCGCATAGGTCTTGCTTCCTGGTGGGAGTTCTGGCTCGCGCCGCCACCGCGGCGTAACCACATAGGCCGTGTCAAGGTCGTCTAAGTTGAGGGCAGGTTGCAAAGAGACTTCTCCCCCTTGTACTTTGAGTATCAGTGGCACAAAGAGATGTGCGGGAACAAAGAACGCGCCCTGGGTTGCCGCGCTTAGTCGCGCGAAACGATAATCGGCCATGTAGGGCAGATCCACAAGCCACCATTCTTTGCCGACAGCAAAGTCTTGCAGGTGAAGAGAAACTTGGGCTTTGCCCTGGTACTCATCGAGACTAGGGCGAAAGGCTACGCGCACCCTCTCGCCAACGACCAGTTCATCATAGCGGGCAGCCTGATTAAACATCACGGCCGCGGTGTTCCCACCGCGCGAGTTAGCCAGGAGCAAGCGCAGGTGCTGGCTTTCTTTGCCGACTCGCCGCTTGTCGGCCACGACGATCGGTTGCGAGGCAAAAATTGGCTGGGAATTGCCCACCCCAAAGGGTGCTAGGAGGGCGATATCGGCAATCAGGCGTTCGGAAACATCCTCGGGCGAGATCTCCGCTTGAACCGTAAGCTTGGGGATGAAGTAGTGGGGTGGAATTTCACCCGCTAAGGCCAAGAAGGCGGCACGAAAAGCCTCCCACTCCGCAAGTGATAAAGAGAGACCGGCGGCCATAGGATGGCCCCCGCACCGCAGGAGCAGGTGCTCACAGCGCCGCAGAGCGGCAATAAGGTCAAACCCAGGTATACTGCGGCCAGAGCCACGCAGGGCACCCTCTTCGTCTTGGCAAAGGAGGATAGCGGGTCGATGAAAGCGCTCGACGAGGCGAGAAGCAACAACACCGACCACACCTGGTGACCAATGGGGGGCATACAAGACGAGGGCCGGAGAATTGGCCTCGACCATGGCTAAAGCCTCCGCTAAGATTTGTGCCTCGAGGCGCTGTCTGGCGCGATTAAAGTCGTCAAGTTCACGCGCTAGCGCTTGTGCTTTAGCCATGTCTTGCGTAAGCAATAGTTGTAGAGGCAGAACGGCATCTTCCAAACGACCAGCGGCATTTAAACGCGGCGCGAGCATAAAGCCTATACTTCCCGCAGTCACACTGGCCGGCTTGACCGCGGCAACTTCCATCAGGGCTTGAAAGCACAGCCGTGGAGACGCCAGCGCTTCTAGGCCTTTCTTGACATAGAGGCGGTTCTCCCCAACTAAGGGAGCTACGTCGGCGACAGTGCCCACCGCCACGTAGTCAAGGTAGGCTCTCGCCTCTTCGCCCAGCAAGGCGCACGCCAATTTGTAGGCGACACCTACACCCGCCAGACCCTTGAAGGGGTAGGTGCAATGGGGGAGCCTCGGGTTTATGAGCGCCAGCACGACAGGCAGTTCTGCGGCCGGAGTATGATGGTCGGTGATAATTAAGTCTAGGCCTAGACTGTGTGCGAGCTTAGCTTCTTCTACCGCCTGCACACCGCAGTCCACTGTTATTACTAGGGAAATACCATTCTCTGCGGCCATCGCCAGACTGTCCTTTTGCAGGCCATAGCCCTCGGCGCGAGTGGGAATGTAGACTTGTGGCCGCAGGCCGAACTGGGTGAGTGCCAAGAACAATAGCGCTGCGGAAGTTATCCCATCCGCATCATAATCCCCATGAATGAGGACTTTTTCTTTTCTCTCGCGCGCCAGTTCGAGGCGCTTAACAGCCATGGCCATGTCACTGAACAAAAAGGGATCATGCTCGTTGCCATAATCAGGATAGAGAAAGGCCTGCAGGGAAGCGTGGTCGCGCACACCACGCGCCCAAAGAATATTCTCAACCAAGGGGTGAAGCCCACTCTTTAAAGTGGTCTCACTAGCCTGTGCAGCAATGTTCTCCCATCTATACATTTATCATTTGGCGTCCTTTTGCTGTTCTGCAGGGGGCACAAGCACCTGTGGGGCATGCTGGGCGAGTTCGCGTTCCAGGTCGCGAATGCGTCCTCGACAAAATAGTATTTTAGGCAGGGAGAAGAGTACCCCCACGGTGATGCCTAGGGTAAATAAACCGATAATCACGGCTGCCAATGGTACTTCGGCAAAAGTAAAACCGAGAAATCGCACCGCCACAAGGGTAGAGTTTTCTAGGGCGAATAGGGCCACGACAAGGGCAAGTACGGAGAAGAAAACAAGTTTTATGGGCACGATAAAACCCCCCGCTATCTAAGTTGTTGTACTTATTTCAGCGGGGGTCAGCGTTATTCCTGCTTTTCGCGCACCACTGCCCTACGCTCGGTAAGGACAATGCCCACCAGCTGCTCTGGCTTGATTTCGTCAATAATATACATGCTACCCTGCGCAACTTGGCACAGCTTACGCAAGACTTCTTGGTTAGGCAAAAGTCCAATACAGCACAGATTAATTCCCTCTTGTCGTATAGATCGGGCTACCTCCATGGCATCCTCCACAGGGTCTCCGCTCTTTTGCGATATAGTGGGGATGCCATCGGTAATGACTACCAGCAGGGACTCTTGTTTGCGCGAGTGCTGCTGCAAGTATGAGGCCGCCTGCATAAGCCCCTCTGCTAGGGGTGTTAGACCTAGAGGAGTAATGCGACCTAGCCCCTCCCTGAGCAGGGAGCGGTTACGGGTAAAGGGTACGGCGAGCGTTGCTTTGTTCTCCTGAAAGTAGATCACCCCTAGCCTGTCTCTGGTAACTTGCAAGAGGTGCGAGGCCAGAACTTTAGAGGCTTTCATGCGTTGTCCCAACATGCTAGCTGAGGCGTCGAGCAAGAGCAAGATATCGCAGTGACCGCGCGCTAGCGGCTTCACGTAGCGGAGATGTCGCGCCCTAACCCGCCACTTCTGCCCTTCGAGAACTGTTTGACGCAAGCTCTCCACCAACGTGGGCACTAGCGCTAGAGTTTTACCAGCTGACTCTGCCTTTGCCACGAAGGTTTTTTTCTCTCTGCCCCATCTCTCTGCGACTATAGCCCCTCGTCCGCGCCCGACCCTAAGTTGTGGCCTGAGGTCGCTCTCAATTTGACGCCCACACCGCTTAAGAAAATCGGCCAGCTCATAACCTGACTCTGTGAGCGCATACATGCCCTGCTCTTCACGCCAGTAGTTGTAGCCAAGGAGTTTTTTCGTAGCCTCGTAGGGCAGGTTGCGGCGTCCTAGCGCTGCCTTGCGGCCGACAGGTGCGGCTAACATTAATAGCTCTCGGAGAGCGAGCGGGTCATCTACATCCTCTAGCAGATCGGCAATGTCTAGGCAACGATGCTGGTAATTGTCTAGAGTAGCATCCGCCGCCATGTTTCTCTGCTCGCGCAAGAAAGAGTCACTGTAAGAGCTGTAGGCCATGGAGTCGTAACTTACGTGATTTTTGCTCGTCTCGTGCACAATACTCTCAACCTGGCGTAGCTCACTGCCCAGGCTTAGAATAGCTCGTTCAACCTGTTCGACCACGAAAAACACGAGGGCAAAGTCTGGGGGAGAGAGACGTAAAGTGAGGTGAACGTGGTTCTCATGCGCCCTCTTGTCCGAGCCATGCTGGCCATAGATGAGTTTGCCCGTGATACGACCCCCCCCCAAGCCACTCTGCAGGTCAATGAAGTCGGCGAGGTTGATGCCCACAGGCAGTAGCTTGGCGTGGCGATACATCGCCACGCCCTGCCTAGCGGCCTTCGCCAAGGAGTGGGGGTCAAGACGTGCCAAGGCATGAAAAATGTCTATGTGCACGATTTCCCCCGCGTGACCACGTTTGTAAAATGTCTGGCCGGCGTCTCTGCCTGTGATAATAAACACGGTGGCAGGATTTGTGGGGTCGAGAGTGTGCACTTTAGTGCTCACGACTGCTGTCTCACCCACTCTACAACCCTCCTCGCGCGCTAGCAGCATGCTGAGCTGTCGAGACGAGGCAAAGTAGTCTTTCACGGGAGCAAATCTCCCTGGCTCTTCACTTGTTCAACTCCGGGAATCTCAACTAGTTGGCGGGCAGCAAGGGGAGGAGCCACGCTGCCAAGCCCGCTACCCGCGTGCACAGGGCCAACCCTGCCAGGAATATCTACATGGCGGTAGGCGCCGTGGTACGGTGCGCTAGACTGCGAGACATGAGGCCCACCTGGAGAATGCGGGTTAGCGGACTTAAAAACATCGCGCAGGCGCGCCATAAAGTTTGGCGGACTGGCAGCTTGTTCAGCTACGTTTGACAAGGCCTTTTGCTGCTCTTTGGCGAGAGTGAGCGGAATGCTGTTCATTTCGGCGACAATATCTGCCAACACTTCAGGTCGCACACGGTGTCGCAGAGCCAGTGTCAAGCCGGCCACGATGTCCACTTTTTCGACGCCATGCCCTCCCCGATAGGCGCAGTGCATGCGCGCCGCGATTAAGATCGCTTCTGCGGCTCGCACACTCTCAATGTTGCGTTCTATGTATAGCTTGGCTACTAACTCGATGGCCGCACTCGGTATGACAATACCATCGGTCTTGGTGAAGGGCTCTCTTCGCCAAAGTTTCCGCTCTTCGGCAGTTGGTAAGCCCTCTCCTAGCATGCTGCCAGGCAGTCTTTGCGAGAGCATCAGAATCTGGCTGAGGGCCTGCGCGTCAGAGGGCGCTTTGACCCCCACCGACAAATCGAAGCGATCCGCCAGTTGACGACGAATGGAGTCTAGCGGGCCAGGATCTTCATCTGGATTTGAGGCTGCCCACACAGTTACAGTTAGCGGCAGCTCAACTTTGGGTAGTCCTACCTCTTCTATTTGTAGACGGCCTGGCTTGGTGCCCATCACATCGAGTAACACGTCGGCAATTTCTGGGTTGGTGTCAACGAGGCGGTTAATCTCGTCCACCAGCACCACCCCGCGATGTGCTTGGGCCAATGTGCCAGGCAGCAACGCTGCTTGTGGTCCTTCTTGGCGTGTGAGGCGTGCCAAGTCGATGCTACCAACGACGGTGGCTACTTTGGCCCCATGTGATATCTCCAAGAAGGGCATGGGAATGACCTCGACACCAAGACTTTTTAGACTCTGCTGGCCCATGTGTCGATGCTCTGGGCAATGTGGAGCCTCAGGTGCACAGTTGTAGAGACATCCGCTCACTCTGACTATCTCTCCGCAGATTTGCCTGGCTGCTCGTAGTATGGTCGTCTTGCCTGTGCCCCGCAAACCCTCCGCATGCAAGTGGAGCGGCGTACTGCTCTCTGCAGCGAGAATAGATAGCTCTACCGCGGTAAAGAGCGACTGATTTTCGCGATGTCGCACCAGTTGCCCATAAGACTTAGACAAAAAAACACCTCCCATGCAATCAATTCTCTTGCTAGTATTCACTGGCAGGCGAGAATTCATGAGAGCTGGGAAGTGGTGGTTTAGAGTTTAGTACGTAGGTAGGCCCCCATGGCTTTGTCGGTCTTGGTAACATGGTCGATCAACCAGGCGACAACAGTACGGTTGATCTGAATTGTCAGCGGCAGGGTGGCCCCGCTTTCTGAGAATTGTACTTTGAGAGCATTGAGGGTGCGCAGAAAGTTATCGTGCTCGCTCTTGTGTGCTGTGTAGTCTGGGTAGGCGTACTTTCTCTGCAGCTCTTCCTCCATTTTAAAATGTTCCACTGTATACCCGTCAAGAAAATTTATAAGGCTGCCGACTTCGGCTTTTCCCTTGCCTTTGTTACAGGCGTCTATCAAAATATTGAGTCGCTCTATGATTTCTTGATGTTGATTATCTACTTCGGCGACACCAACGGAAAGATCACTCGACCATTTTAGTGCCATAGTTATGCCCTCCTATCGCTTACTCTGCAAATATGTGCCCAGTTCTTTGTCAACCTTACTAATATGGCTGGTCAGCCAGTCCACTACCGTCTTGTTGACGGTAATGACGAAAGGCAGGGTTGGCCCGTGCTGTGCTAACTGTTGGCGCAGGTTAGCTATGTTTTGCAGATACTCCGTATGCAGAGCCTTATGCTGAACGTAGCCAGGATAACCTGAGTTCTTTTGCAGTTTTTCTTCATCGCGGAAGTGTTCTCCCACATACGCTTCTAAGAAATCGATCATGGGCTTAACGGCATCCTTGCCTTGACCTTTACTGCAGGCTTCGAGCAACTGCCCCATACGGTTAAAAATTTCTTGATGCTGTTTGTCTATCTCTGCTACCCCGACCGCCAAAGTTTCATTCCACTTAATTGGCATATTGTTCCCTCCCCTTGTCTCTCTGCAAGATATATTCTATGTCTGACTGGCCATACCTGCAAGTAGCGCTAGGTAAGTAGTTAACTTCGTTTAACACAAGGCCAGCGCGCTCTTAACTTTGTGCTGACAAAATATTTTATTGTGATTTTGGTCACGTAAAAGATGACAGCTCTTTGCTACAATGTTTGTGTAACGAGGTTAAACATTATTGCGAGAGGGGCAAACTACATGTTCTGCTATCAATGCCAACAGACTCCCAAGGGTGGCTGCACCAAGATTGGCGTGTGCGGCAAAAACGAAGACATCGCCAGCCTACAAGACATCACCATCTTTGGCCTCAAAGGTGTCGCCGCCTACGCGACCCATGCCAAGCAGCTTGGCTACACAGACCCAGAGGTAGACGCTATCACCCAAGAAGCTCTCTATACCACTCTTACCAATGTCAATTTTAATTTGGACGACCATGTCAAGATGGCTCTCAAAGTAGGCACTGCCACCGTAAAGGTCATGGACCTGCTCGACCGCGCCCATCTAGACCGCTTAGGTGTCCCTAACCCGGCGGTGGTGTCGCAAGACCGCATTGAGGGAAAATGCATCCTAGTGACCGGCCACAACTACCTAGCCTTAGAAAAACTGCTCGAACAAAGCCAGGGAACCGGTATTAATGTCTACACGCACTCTGAAATGCTCCCGGCGCATGGCTACCCCGAACTAAAGAAATACCCTCACCTCAAAGGAAATGTGGGCAAAGCTTGGTATGACCAACGCAAAGTCTTTGAGGAGTTCCCCGGTGCGATTTTAGGCACGACGAACTGCCTGATGCCCATTAAGGGCAGTTATGCCCCTCGCTTTTTCTCTTACGACGTGACGGGGCTCGAGGGCGTGCAAAAAATCGAGAATGATGATTTTGCCCCCTTGATAAGCAAGGCACTCGAGCTGCCGGCAGCCAAGCAGGAGTCGAACAAGACTCTGACCACAGGATATCATCACCAGACAGTGCTGGCTATTGCGCCTGAAATAATCTCCGCTGTTAAAGAGGGGAAAATACGTCGCTTCTTTGTCATCGCCGGTTGTGACGCGCCAGGTTCAGGCGGTAACTACTACCGCACCCTAGCCACCAACTTGCCTGTAGACTGCGTCATCCTTACCACCTCCTGCGGCAAATTCCGCTTCAATGATGTGGACTTTGGCGTAGTGCCAGGCACGAATATCCCCCGCTATATTGATCTTGGCCAGTGTAACAATAGCGGTTCCGCAGTAAAAATCGCCACCGCTTTGGCGGACGCCTTTGGCTGCGGGGTCAATGACCTACCACTAAGCATCGTGCTATCCTGGTACGAACAAAAAGCTGTAGCCATACTCCTTGGACTCTTCAGCCTCGGGGTGAAAAACATCTACATCGGCCCCACCCCACCCGAATTTATTACGCCAGGGGTCTTAAGCGCCTTACAGCAGCACTGGAACCTCAAACTTATCACTAATGCCGCTGACGACATGGCTTCCATGCTCGGCTAAACCAAGGGATTAGGCAGACGACCCGCAAAGAGTTTCTTTTGCGGGTCAAATCTATGACGCTATGTTAATATAGTATGGTAGTTGTCTGGCGATTCTAGGTAGCGAGGAGGGCATCGTCTGAAAAAACAGCGGGAGATTCGACTGCGATGGCTTTTGTTGACACCGGCCCTACTGTGGTCGACTGTTTTTCCACTTTCCAAACTGCTCCTAGATGTCTTGCCGCCTACCACGTTGGCCGCCTTACGCTTTAGCGTCGGAGCCTTGGTGCTTCTAACATACGCAACATATGTTTATTCTTGGCAAGAGATGGTTCTCTCCTTTAAGCGCCGCTACAAAACGTACTTGCTCCTTGGTTTTGTCGGTGTTTTTGTGAATAATTTTTTGCAGAATCTAGGGCTTACTTTGACCAGCGCGAGCAGTGCGGCCCTGCTTGGCACCCTAGACCCCATATTCACAGCCGTGCTCTCTATATTACTCCTGGGAGAAAAATTTACGAGGTCGAAAGTCGCCGGCTTAGTCTGTGCTTTTGGCGGGGTGGTCTTGGTCATTACCAATGGTCAATGGGTGCAGGATTGGGGAGAAAGTGTCGGCAACTTACTAGTGGTCGGTGCTGCCCTAGGGTATAGCATCTATACCCTACAGAGCAAGGCTATCTTGCGCAACGAAAAACCCCCTATCGTGGTGGCCTGGGCCACCACGATAGGGGCTGTGCAGCTAATTTTGGCCGCGGCGCTACTCGAGGGCTGGCCCGCACTAGCTCCCTTAACAGGAACTCATCTGGCCGTTCTTGCCTACTTGAGTATCATCCCGACCTCAGTCGCCGTGGTCGCGTACTTCTATCTCTTAGAACGTGTGCAAGCTTCACAGGCCTCGATTACACTCTTCTTGATACCAGTTTTCGCCATCGCCTGGGCTGTTTTGCTCCTCGGAGAGCGCCTAACCTTGACCATGCTACTCGGAGGCGCACTCATCATCCTCGGGGTATGGCTGACGATGCTTAAAAGAACCTGAGTGGCCAAAGAATTATCGCCCGTAAAATCGCCAAAATACCGGCAATGCTCATGCCTAGCAAACTAAGGGGCAGGAGAAGTAGCCAAACTAGAGGATAGATAACGACAAACAATAGGGCAATGGGCCACGATATGGCGAACAGAATGAGCCACAGCAAGCATCCAATCATGCTGACGACCTCCTCACAGCTTGGTTCTACCCAGCAATCCCTTTATTGCAGTTTAGTAAGCCCGCGCCATCCATACACTGTGGGTGGCTTTTTCGTCGCAGACAAGGCATTTCTCTTTGTGTACGGGTGGCATAAAGGGGATGTTGCGCGAGGTGAACTTAGTCTCTTCACGCACACGCGCCTCACAAAGATCATTACCACACCAGCCGCCGAGAACCCAGCCGGCTAGACTGCCCTTGGCCTCGGCCTCGGCAATATGGGCCTTTAGCTGCTCTAGATTGTCAATGTGGAGATGACTGTGCTGACTACGAAAATCGCAAGCCTTTTCATACATATGGGTCTGAATGGCAGCAAGCAAAGCCTCTACGGTAGCGGGTAAATCATCGAGACTAACGCTCAGTTTCTCACCGGTGTCGCGGCGCACCAAGACGCACTGATTACTGTCCACGTCACGGGGTCCTAGCTCTAGGCGCAGGGGTACTCCGCGCATTTCCCATTCGTTAAACTTCCAGCCTGGCGTTTCTTCTCTTTCATCGGTGCGCACTCTGATTTTCGCGGCCTGCAGGGCACTAAAGACTGTCGAAAATTTCTCCATAACCTTGGCCCGTAATTTAGGTGGACCGATGGGAATCATGATGACTTGCGTAGGCGCTAATTTAGGAGGCAGGGCCAGGCCTTTGTCGTCACCATGCACCATGACGAGTGCCCCAATCAAACGAGTAGAGACACCCCACGACGTGGTATAAACATGCTTACGCAGATTATCTCTATCTAAGAATTCTATGCCGAAAGCTTTGGCAAAGTTCTGGCCGAGGAAGTGGGAGGTGCCCGCCTGTAGGGCCTTACCGTCCTTCATCATGCCCTCAATAGAGTAGGTGTCAACTGCACCGGCAAAACGCTCGGAAGGTGTCTTTTGTCCGGTCCACATGGGAATAGCCATTTCGCTCGCGGCAAACTCGGCGTAGGTCTCTAGCATGCGCATGGTTTCTTCTCGCGCTTCAACTTCGTCAGCGTGGGCGGTGTGTCCTTCTTGCCAGAGAAATTCCGAGGTGCGGAGAAAGGGCAAGGTGCGCTTTTCCCAGCGGAACACGTTCGCCCATTGATTTAGCAAAACAGGCAAGTCCCTGTAGCTTTGAATCCAACGGCTGTACATGTGGCCAATCATCGTTTCGGACGTGGGGCGCAGGGCAAGTTTTTCTTCGAGTTTTTCGCCGCCCGCTTCAGTAACCCAGGGCAGTTCAGGATTAAAACCTTCCACATGCTCTTTTTCTTTTTGCAAGAAACTCTCGGGGATAAGCATGGGGAAGTAGGCATTGCGGTGCCCTGTCGCCTTGAAACGTTGGTCGAGCCCGGCCTGAATACGCTCCCAAAGCTCATATCCATCTGGCTTAAAGATGATGCATCCGCGCACAGGCGCGTAATCCATGAGCTCGGCTTTTTGAATGGCCTCGATGTACCAAGCGGAAAAGTCGGCTGCTTGCGAGGTGAGTTTGTTTTCTGACATAGTTCATACCTCCCTGATATACTTAAATTTGACGACGGGTGAAAACTACAAAGCCCGCCCCTAAAATAGGGACGGGCAAACACCCGTGGTACCACCCTGATTGGTCAAAATACGACCCACTCAAGCTCCCTTAACGCGGAAACACGGCACGGCTCAACGCCGGCAGCTCTGGGGCGGGTTCTAAGTCTACCGCACACTGGCTTGCACCGACCGCCAGCTCTCTAAGCGCGAAAGACCTACGCTCCCCTTCGTAGCTTTGTCAAGAATACTATCACCTTAACGAGCGAGAGTCAACAAGCAGGATATTGCGAAATGATGTCGAAAAAGCTACAAACGAGGATAAGCGTTAGCAGCATGGAGGTTAATGATGGCAATTTCACAGACTATCTTAGAAGCAATCGGCAACACCCCCTTGGTACGGCTGAACAAGGTAACGGCAGACCTAGGACGAACCATTTTAGTCAAGGTTGAAGGTCAGAACCCAGGTGGCAGTGTCAAGGCGCGTACCGCTCTTAGTATGATTGAAGACCTTGAGCGGCGCGGGGTGCTTAAGCCGGACTCCAACATCATTGAATTCACTTCGGGGAACCAGGGCATCGGACTAGCTTTAGTGTCCGCCGTTAAGGGCTATCAGTGCACTATTGTCATGCCTAGTTGCATGAGCGAGGAACGCCGGCGCATCATAGCGAGCTATGGAGCAAAAATTATTCTCACCCCCGTCGGCAAGGACATCACGGCGACTTTTGCCATGGCGGAAGCTAAGGTCACTGAGTTACTGCAAGATGACCCACGCTACGTTTTAGCCGGGCAGTTTGTAAACCCTGCCAACCCAGCCATCCACTATGCTGCTACCGCTCAAGAAGTCATCGGCCAACTGGGTGCTCTCGTCCCTGATGCCTTTGTAGCGGCCATCGGCACCGGAGGAACCATAACTGGCGCAGGCCTCCGCCTCAAAGAGGAATACCCAAGTATCAAGATTGTCGCCGTGGAGCCGCGCGATGCCGCCATTCTCTCTGGTGGGGCTGTTCTGAGCCACAAACAGCAAGGCATCGGCGATGGTTTTGTCCCCGTCATCCTTGATACCACTCTCTATGATTCAGTCGTTACGGTGACTTGCGAAGACGCCTACAACATGACGCGACGCTTAGCGCAAGAAGAGGGGCTCTTTGTGGGCATTTCGTCTGGCACTAATGTCTGTGCCGCGATAGAAGTAGCAAAAATGCTCCCCGCGGGGAGCACCATAATTACTCTGCTTCCTGATGGTGGCGAAAGGTACTTGAGTACTCCGGATTTGTTTTGCGACGAAGTCAGAGCGTAAACTCTGCCACCCCTACCTCTAAATAACTTGCACTTGCGAACCCCTGCCCCCTAGTTGGGCGGGGGTTACTATTATTTTGCGGGGAATGCGTTCTACCAACTCTCGTACATGGCTAATAATGCCAATAGAGAGATTTTGCCCTTGCATGCGCTCTAAACAGCACATCACTGTTTCTAACAGCTCGGCATCTAGAGTGCCAAAACCCTCGTCCAAGAAGAAAAACTCCAGGGGGAATCTCCCCCGCAGCTGGATCTGCATGGACAAGGCGAGGGCGAGAGCGAGCGAAGTGATAAAAGTCTCTCCACCAGAGAGGGTATGAACGGGCCGCCTTAAGCCGCCTTGACCATCGTCTCGAATGAGAAAACCGCCGTCAGGGGCGACTTCGAGCGCATAGCGATGCGAGGACAAAGTGCGTAGCCATTCTGTGGCTGTAGCCGTTACAGCCTGCAAATGCTCCCCTGCCATAAATTCAACTAGCGCGTTGCCACGCAGTAAAGACACTAGTTCCATAGTTAGATCTCGCTCTTTAGCTTGTGCCTCGATAAGCTCTGCTAGGTTCATGTACCTGGCGTGGCGGGTCTTGATGTCGGCGAGCTTGGCCTCGGCTTGGCCTAGTTGGCGCATTGCCTCATCGCGAGTTGCTTCGGCCTGCAGGTAAGTGTGCCGAGCAATCTCCCATGCGGCCTCGCTCACGGCACGGCCAGCCAGTGCCTCGCGCCAGGCGTCGAGGTCATTAGCAAGGAGCATCCTCTGCTCTCGGTGCAGGTTAATCTCAGCCATCCATGCCTCGCGTGAACCCAAGGCTTCGCGGGCCTGGTGCAAATCAGACCGGGTAACGAAGGGAGAACCCTGCATGGCTTCGGCGAACCTCAGTCTAGCTTTATCGAGAGCCTGATCGGCCAAGCGCAACGCCTCTGTCGCGCTGGCGAGGTCATTTTTCGCTTGCGCGACAACGCTAACGACCAGGGCGTGGTTATCTTCGCTCTGTGTCTCCTCTTCTCTCAGCGCCACTAGGCTAGCTTCCGCTACCGCTGCTTCCACCAAGGGGTCGGCATCGCCAACTAGGGAAACTAATTCTTTAGCTAGCATACTCTCTCGCTCTGTAAGTCCCCGTAGTGAAATGAGTAGTGCAGCCGCTCCTTCTTGCGTAGAAGCCATGACTTGCTCCCCATTTTGACGCAGAGCGACGAGCTCAAAAAGCTTGGCCTCAAGCTGCTTCATAGTATCACTTAACTCTTTCTGCTTGCGGTCCTTGCCCTGCAAAAGCTCTCTCTGCTCCTTAAGGTCGCTAATTTGGTGCTGCTTAAGGATATTTTGCAGTGCGTCCTTGGCTAGAGCCTCTTCATTCGCGATAGTCATTACTTTAGCCACTAGGCAGGTGAATTCCGTCTCTAAACCGGCGACGTGCTGCTCGGCCACCGCTTGAGCCTCCCTGCCCCTCGCCAATTTGTCGGCTAAAACTCTCTCCGCTTGGCGCCCTTTGTCTAGCGCACCCTGCCAGAGGCGGCGTTCTTCGCTACGGTTTTCTATGTCCTTGGCCAGCAAGGCGATATTTTGCTCAATTTCTGGCAGACTGAGCGCGTTCCACACCGCGGGGAAAGAACTTTTTATCCCTGCCATATCTTTCAAAAGAGCAAGGCGTTCAGCAGTTAATACTTCAATTTGCCGCAAGATATCAGCCAGCCCAACATGCAGAGCCTCGGCCCTAGCCGCGATTGCTCCCTGTTCGGCAATAGCCTTTTGCAGCAAGGTAGTGGACTCCATAGTCGCGGCGGCGAAATGCTCTAAGTTTGCCGGGGGCAGGCGAGTACCCAGTTCTGGATGGGAACGTGAGCCACAGACCGGGCATTTTTCCCCCGGAGAAACCTGTGCTGCTAGCTCACCAATGAGGCAGGCGTCCTTGGCTGCCTTGTACTTGGCTTCGTTTTCCGCCACCAGGTTGCGCAAGAAATCCACCCTCTCCTCGGCACGGCTGGCTGTTTCTTGCATGGCGAGAAGTTGTGTTTCCGTGGCACTCTTACTTAAATTCAGCGTCTCTTGCTTGTCGATGATGCGCCCTACCTCCGCCGCCTTGTACTTGAGGTCTTGCAGAGATAGTCGATAATTGTTGTGTGCCTCGTGCTCACTCATGCCTACCTCGGGTAAGTGGCGAGACAACACCTCGTCGAGTGAGGCCTTGGCCAAGGCATGCTCTTGTTCTAGACTGCTGACATTCTGACGCGCCTGACTCAGGGTAGCCTTGGCTGTTTCTAAGCTACCGCTCCGACTGTGTTCTTCTTTTCGCCTCTCGCCTAACTGACTGGCGAGCGTTAACCAAGCCGCCTCAGTGCGCAGCGCTAACTCGAGTGCAACTCTTTCCTCGGGCAACACCTCTGTACCGGCTATCTCTTGGCGCAGAACCACTTGGGATTCTTGCGCTCTCTTCTCTCTTTGCAGGATGGACGCTAGCTCTTGCTTCGCCACCTCTAAACGAGTTTCAGCAGCGCTTAGAGCTAGACGTTCCGTGGCCAAGGCGGCAGTGAGCCCACGTCGTTCTTCAGTGAGCACCACCGCGCGCTTTAGTTCATGTTGTCGCATTAAGATACGAGGTTCATCCCTTTGTCGGGCGGTTTTGGCAGCCGACAAGGCTATGAGAGAAGAGGCCTCTTGTGCCACTGCCTCCTCAAGCGTGGCTACTACCGCGCTCTGACGCTCTAAGGCGGCTTCTTGTGTCACTGTGGACTCGTCAAGAGCGAGCGCGCTCGGCCACAGCACTTCTGCCGCAGCGAGTCGGTCTAGCTTCGCCTGCAAAGCTGCTAGGCGCGACGATTCGGCATCTAGCGCAGCCTGCCGCTCTAGAGCGTGTCTAATCTTATCTTGCAGCTCTCTAATCACTTGGGCTTCAGCCCAGGCCTTACTACTTGCCACCACTGCCTCTAATGCTGTAGCGAGAGAGGTCTTTGCCACTGACACTTCGGCCTCGGCCACACCTAGAGCTTCGCGCGAAGCATTGCCTAGGCCCTGCTGCTCACTTTGCATGTTCATAACCCGCGCTTCTACTTCTTTGGCGCGATTACTGGCCAGAGAATATAACTTTTCGCCATAGCCAGAAAGATTAAAGATACGCCCGAGCATCTCGCGACGCTCCTTGCCTTTGAGACCCAAGAACTCGGCAAACCTTCCTTGTGGCAGTACTACAGCGCGTGTGAAATCATCTACCGTTAGGCCGAGTATGGCTTCTACTTGTCCGTCTACAAGGGTAGACTTGTCGGCAAGAACTTTGTTCCCCAAGGACGATAGCTCGCAGAGCCTCGCCATGCGGCAAGAAATTGAGTCCTCTTTACTGACATACTTGCGCTCTACCCGATACACTTTATAGAGTGGTCCGCTGCCAATACTAAAGTCAAAACGCGCTCCAGCCTCGGTGAGGCTCTTGTTTATAATGCCCCGTACTTTGTCGGGAGCCCGTTCAACTTTACCGTAGAGAGCCAAGGTAATGGCGTCAATAATGGTCGACTTTCCGCTACCCGTAGGGCCAAAGATGCCAAAAACATGGCCAGCGCCGAGCGAGGAGAAATCTATTTCTTGCTCTTCTTTGAAGCTATTGAGTCCATAAAAGGATAGCTTTAGCGGTCTCATGAGCTGCTCCCTCCCTCTTCCGCCTGCATGGCAGACTGATGGACAAGGGCAGTAAAAAGCTCGACAAGCTCATCTCGCGGCACGGCGCCGGCCAGGCGATGTTTGTAAAAACGGGCAAATACTTCGGCCACAGACATCTCTGACAGGGCCACTACGGGCGTGTCGGCCTCCCCTAAAGGCACAATACAACGCACGTTTAAGAGCCCGCTGTGCGCCTGTCGCAGCGCGGCAACTTCGGACTGAGTGAGGTACTTATCGGCATGCACCTCAAGCTCTAACCACAGTGGTCGACCACCTAGACCCTCTAAGCGCCGCAATGCTTCCTCTACCCCATTTAGACAACGCCAACGTTCGAGAGGTATGCCGGATTTTAAAGAGACAGCTTTAACCTCTGCTTCCTGGCCGGGAACGACGTCGACCACGTACACGACTTTTGTCTGGAGGGTTTCAGAAAAACTATAGGCCAAAGGTGAACCAGAATAGTACGTTTGTGGCCCGGAGCTGCGCATTTGCTGGGGACGGTGCAGGTGCCCAAGCGCAATGTACTGGGCTTGGCGTGGAAAACGCTTGTAATCCACAGCACACGCGCCCCCGATGTCGATGGCGCGTTCAGAATCACTCGGTAGCCCGCCTAGGGCCAAGAGGTGGGATACGACAATATTGACAGTGTCCGCACGAAAAGCACTGGCCTGTCGGTCTAGTAGCTCGATGACCATTTCGGCATAGGCCTTGCGCAGTTGGCCTTCTTCTAGGACGGGGCTGATTAGTTGCCCTAGGCGAGACTCAGACGGATAGGGCAAGTGAGAAACGACTGCAGAGTATGGCAGGTCGGGCCAGGCAACCTCGACAAAACCCGGTCCGGACTGCACTACCTTGGTGCCATGCCCATAAATACTCGTCGCGAGAGTTTCCTGGGGTCGCCCCGCAATTAGAATTCCATGGCGGAGAGCTAGGGGGCGGATAGCACCCAAGCGCTCCGGGCTGTCATGATTACCCGCCACAACGACTACGCACCGCTTTCCCTGTCCAGCTAACTGCTCTAAGGCCCGACAATACAGCTCTTCTGCTTCGGCCGAGGGGTTGTAGGTGTCGAACACGTCGCCAGCAATGACGACCATGTGCACCCCTTCGTCTTCGGCTATGCCTGCTACTTCATTGACGAATTGCACCTGTTCTTGGTAGCGGCTACGTCCTTCGAGCGAGCGGCCTAAATGCCAGTCTGACGTATGCAAGATTCGCATGTCTAAATCACCTCGCCTGACTTCCTGTTATAGGTTACACCGTTTTAACGCTAAGGGTGATGGGGTGACCATTGATATCCCATGCCTGCACGAAACTAGCGGCAAGTGGGAGCTTAGTCAGCTCTACCGCCAGGACTTCGTCTAGAATTAACTGCCGATATTCATTGATGGCCCCTTCGAGGACAGGGTCGCCAGTATAAGAGACGATGATCTTATCTTCGACTTCAAACCCCGCCTCTTTGCGCATGGACTGTACTTTGCTGATGACTTCTCGCACCTGCCCTTCGGCCACCAGTTCAGGCGTCAAGTGCAGGTCCATAATAACGGTTAAGCCGCTACTAGATTCGGCAGAGAAACCATCTTTCTCCTGCACGCGCAAATCTAATTCGCTTAATTCAAGTTTGATGAGTTGGCCATTGAGCTCCACCCAGAGGGGTGCTTCGCTTAGTACCGCACTAGCCAAGGCTTGTTCATCGAGGCCGGCCAGTACGGCAGATAGAGTCTGTACGTCCTTACCAAAGCGGCGCCCGAGAAGCTTAAAGTTAGGCTTGGCACTGTAGTTTACAAAGCGCGTGGTGTCGCTAGCGGGTGAAACTGTCTTCACATTGAGCTCGTCTTTAATGAGTTCAATCAGCTCCGCCCGCATGAGGGTAGCCCGCGGCATAACAAAGTAGAGGGTAGAGACTGGCTGACGCACTTTGACGCTACTTTTGCTACGCACCGCACGACCGAGGTAGACGATGTCGCGCGCTAGATTCATCTCGCTCTGTAAGTTTTCATCGATGAGCGATTCGTCGACCTTTGGGTAATCCTGCATGTGTACACTTAGCCTCGCCGCTGGTTGTACAGAACGCACTAAATTTTGATAAAGCTCTTCGGTAAGGAAGGGAGTAAACGGAGCCATCAAGGCCGTCAAGGTGGTGAGAGTCTCATAGAGGGAGAGGTAGGCAGAAATCTTATCTTGATCCATCTCGCCCTTCCAAAAGCGACGCCGATTGCGTCGCACATACCAGTTGCTGAGCTCGTCAATGAACTCATCGATGGCTCGCGTGGCCGTCATGCTATTAAACACATCGAGTGCCGAGCGTACATCGCGAACTGTGGTGTTAAGACGCGAAAGGAGCCATCTATCAATAAGCGGGCGCTCGGCAATTGGTACGGTGTATTTTGTGGGGTCAAAATCGTCAATGTTGGCGTAGAGCACAAAGAAGGAGTAGACATTCCACAAGGTGCCCATGACGCGGCGCTGCCACTCTTGCATGCTTTCAAGTGAAAAACGTTTTGTGTACCACGGCGGATTAACGGTGTAAATAAACCAGCGGAGGCCATCAGCACCTATGGTGTCGAAGGCTTTCCAGGGGTCAAATACATTCCCTTTCGATTTGCTCATTTTTTGCCCTTGGTCATCTAACCCCAGTTCTGTGACAACCACATTCTTGTAAGGGGCTTGGTCAAAAGTAAAGGACGAGACGGCTAGTAGGGTGTAGAACCAGCCTCTAGTCTGATCAATTGCCTCGCAAATGTAGTCCGCGGGGAAGGACTCCGCAAAAAGCTCCTTGTTTTCAAAGGGGTAGTGCCACTGCGCAAAGGGCATGCTGCCCGAGTCATACCAACAGTCGAGCACTTCACTTACGCGCTGCATTTCGCCGCCGCACTTTTCGCAAGACAGTAGCACCTCGTCAATATAGGGCCGGTGCAAGTCTAGATTCTCGGGTAGGTTTACTGCCCTCGCCGACAGGTCGACGATGCTACCTACACAGTGCTGGTGCCCGCACTGGCACTGCCAAATAGGCAGGGGTGTTCCCCAGTACCGCTCACGGCTAACTGCCCAATCGACCATGTTGTCTAAGAAGTTACCGAAACGCCCCCCTTTAATATGCTCGGGGAACCAATTGATGGTCTGATTGTTCTCTAAGACTCTCTCCTTGATGGCCGTCATGCGAATGAACCAGGAGCTACGAGCATAGTAGAGTAGCGGAGTGTCACACCGCCAGCAAAATGGATAGTTGTGCACATGCTTTTCAGACCTGTAGAGACGACCCTTTTCCTCTAGGTGCCCGATGATATGTGGATCAGCATCTTTAACAAATTGCCCAGCCCATTCCTGCACCTCAGGTTTAAAACGCCCTTCCGCGTCAACGGGGATTGGTGTGGGCAAATTGTGCAGGCGCGCGAGACGATTGTCGTCCTCACCGAAGGCCGGCGCAATGTGCACAATACCGGTACCGTCAGTGGTGGTGACAAAGTCGCCACTGACCACAAAGTGCACATTCTCACCCGCTAAGCTCGCCAGTGCATAGGGAGCAACATAGCGGGTGTTTTTGAGTTCACTCCCACGGCGTGTTTCTAACACTTCGTATTCTCCATGGATTACGCCGAGGCATTTTTCCGCCAATATAAGCCTAGCGCCATCATGCCTGATGACCGCATAAGTGATGTCTTCTCCTACTGCGAGGGCGACGTTAGCAGGTAAAGTCCAAGGGGTCGTCGTCCAGACCAGAAAGGCAGTATTCTCTTCGCCTACGACCGGAAAGCGCACAAAGACGGAGGGGTCTTCTGTTTCCTCGTAACCTTGCGCTACTTCATGGCTAGAGAGCGAAGTACCACAACGAGGGCAGTAGGGCAGCACCTTGAACCCCTTGTAGAGAAGCTCTTTGTCCCAGGCTTGCCGTAGCGACCACCACACCGACTCGATGTAGGTGTTGTGGTAGGTAACATAGGGGTCATCTAATTCTAGCCAAAAGCCCATGCGCTCGGTCATTCTGGCCCACTCTTTTTCATAAATAAAGACGCTGGCGCGACATTCCTCAATAAACTCTTTGACACCGAATTTCTCGATGTCTTGTTTGCCGCTAAGCCCTAGTCTCTTCTCTACTTCAAGCTCCACTGGCAAGCCATGCGTATCCCAGCCGGCTTTGCGGCGCACATGAAAACCTTCCATGGTCTTGTAACGGGGCACGAGATCTTTCATCGAACGAGGCATGGCGTGTCCGATATGCGGCTTGCCGTTCGCGGTAGGCGGCCCTTCATAGAAAACATAGCGAGGACCATTCTCGCGTAGAGCCTGAGTCTTTTGAAAGACAGCTTCCTCGCGCCAGAACTCTAAAATGTTCTCCTCAAGTTTGGGATAATCGACCTTACTCTGTACCTTTTTAAACATGTTGGCAACCTCCCCTTACATAGCCTAAGCGATAGGGGTACAACCACGCGGAACTTGCCCCTATCGGTTAATTATCGTTTTGAAATTAGTGATTAATGATACCATGGCTGAACACAGTACGCTAGAGAGCGAAAAATGTAACCTAGTTTACTGTCAAGCCGTGCTATAATGGCTCTAGTTACTGAGGTTAGTTAAGGAAGGAGCAACAATAAAGCATGAAGGTTACATTAAATGAACTACTCAAAGCGGCATTGATGATCGCAATTGGTGTAGTACTACCGATTGCCTTTCACGCTCTAGGTTGGACTGGGAGGGTCTTTTTGCCCATGCACATTCCCGTTCTCTTGGCGGGGTTTATACTTGGCCCCTGGTTAGGTGTCACCGTCGGCGCCACAACCCCTCTACTTAGTTCTTTGCTCACCGGCATGCCGCCCATGGCGCCTATGCCCATTGCTCTGCAAATGAGCGTTGAGCTTGCAGCCTTCGGCCTGCTGGCAGGCGTACTCTATACAAAGCTCAAGCTACATATTGTGCCAAGCTTGCTGCTCACCCTCGTAGGTGGACGTTTCGTCTTTAGCTTAGTCACCTTGGCGGTCTTCCCCTTACTTGGGCTAAGGGCCGTACCGCTCGCACAAGTTTTTGGCGCAAGTCTTGTCATGGCTTTACCGGGTTTAGCCTTGCAGCTTGTTGCCGTGCCCGCTACCGTCTTGATATTACAAAGGCATGGACAGGCCAGACAGAAGTAGAACCGTGGCATGAAGAGCAGGGCTACTCCGCATGCGGAGTAGCCCTGCTCTTCAATTTACGCTTATTGTGGTTGATACCAACCCATCTGTTCCATGTACTTAAAGAGAGCGAAAGCATGCTCTTGTTCCTCTTTTTGAATGTGGTTAAAGGCTTGACGCAGCGGCAGACTACTGGCTTCAAAGACAGCGTGGTCGTACATATCGGAGACCGCCTTCTCTGTGGACAAGAGATCTTGGCATATTTGCTGGTCAGAAAGACCGCCCTGCCCGGTGAACTGCGTATTGCTGGCCATCATGGATTGTCCCTGCGTTTGTTGCCCACCTGAGGTGCGACCTCGCGTCCCTGCACTCATGCTGGCACCCGTAGCAAATTGACTAATAATCTGATTCACCGTTGTGGTCTGGCCTGACCCGCCCATCTGCGGTGTGCGGCCCTGTAGAAGGTCGCTTATAGTTTGGTGATGATGCGTCTCTTGCTGCCCTGCCCACTGCAAAATCTGTTTTAACTGTGGACTCTGGACGATACTGCTGTAATGATTGTACTTGGCGATGCACAGTTCCTCTTGCGACTTGGCGTCCTGTAAGTACATGCGTTCCTTCTGGGTCAACTGCACGGGCAAACCTCCTAGTTAAATACTCCACACCAAGTTTGCCCACGAGTTTCAATTATATGCGGCCACAACTTAAAGTTACTCGTTGAGTAACCGATAGTTACTCGTTGAGTAACAGGGCTAGTTCGGCGGCCATGACGGCCGGTTCTTTACCGTGCGCCTCGATAGCTATTTTTGGCAGCGTGCTAGCCGCAAAGAATTTTGCAGATTTCTCTTGCAGAGCCATGAAGTAACTGGCGAGTTCCTGGTCAGTACCTAGAGAACGCAGCCAACGCCGCCACATGTCATTACGCCTATTTTCAGTGGCTTTGATCCGCTCCAGCAGAAGCTCTTTAGGGTGGTACAAGAACACTAAAAGAGCGCCACAATTTTCAAGCCTCTGTTCGAGACCGGAAAAAGGCGCAAAGTCATTCGCTTGTGCCGCGTGCGTTAGATGAAAGCGCTCACACAGTACCAACGGTGCGAGGGTACGGGAGTCGCCAAAGCGCGAGGCGCGCCAAATCTGATGCAAGGTTTCACAGATATCGACATGGCGACCAAGTAAGGCCAGCCGAGATTCCACCGTCGGCCCTGTTAACTCGAGGACTCTCTCGGTATAGTGCTCTGAGAGCACTAGTTTCGTCGGGCGCTCGCGCCAGGGGGTGGTTTGCTGTAACTCAGCTAAGAGCGTGGTCTTACCTGTAGCCACCACTCCCTCGATCAGAAGAACCGTCATCTCGCTATCCCACCCCTGCCCGGCACCGCTGTTGATTACCCCTTGACAAGCTCTGCGAGGGTAACCACTTTAAGATCCGGCATAGTTACAACTTTGTTGTACAAGAGCTTCTTGGCCACCTTGCGGTCACTGTCCGCACTAAGGTCAAGTTCCCTACCGCTGGCTAGGCGCATTAACCGCGTTGTCTCGTCATAAAAGCCATGCAAAACCTCGCCACTGTTTTTCAGTGTGTAAGTTATATGCATCTCGATCACCTCCGCGCTTAGTTTTCGCAGAGATACGAGAAAAAATGACTAACTTGGCACGGTGTTATGCTGCCTGCCGAGCTTCCTGACGCACGACACCTTCGAGATGTGCCGTCGCCCAATAGAAGAAAGGTGTATCGAGAATGGCAAAAACAAATTTTACGCCATACTGTGTGAGGCCGATAGACCAAAGTACCTCATTTGGCATGAGACCGTAGAAGGCGACTATAGTAAAGATAGCTGTATCAAGAATTTGGGAGGATATGGTCGATAAATTATTGCGTATCCATTTGTGTTGTCCCTTGGTCTTGGACTTCCAAAAAGCAAAAGCCCATACATCATGGTACTGACTTACCATGTAGGCCAACATGCTGGCGATAATAATGCGCGACGAAGCTCCGAGCACGATTTCAAAGGCGGCTTGATGACGAAAAGCGTCGGCACCAGGTGCAGCGATTATAAAGAGGTTGCCGAGGAGCAAAAGCAAGTTGCCATAAAAACCCCACAGAATGACTTTAAAGCCTCTTTCCTTCCCCCAAATCTCACCGACAACATCGGTGATAAGGAAGGTCACCGGATAAAAAATTGTGGCTCCCGCCAGTGTTAATGGTCCTAGTTGGATTAATTTGCCTGAGATAACGTTGCTGACGATGATGACGGCGACAAAAGAAGTGAGAAGGAAGTGAAAATAGTTTTCCGATTGTTTCACGAGCGACATCCTTTCATATTGGGAGTTTACGTGGTTGGCCTCACGGGTTGGCTTATGTGGTTTCCTCACAGTGTTTAACTATAACGCAGGTAGCAAAGGGCTGCAAGACTATGCCCGCAAACAGTTAACTTAGCTATAGTTCGCTACCCTACATGGGGCAGAAATCGGAAAACAGCCCAGTAATGGGCGAAACTACCTGCCATCACAAACAAGTGCCATAGTTCGTGGAATCCGAAAACATTCGGAATGAGTTTTGGCCACTTCAGACCGTAAATAAAGGCTCCCACAGTGTAAAAAAGTCCTCCCATCCCTAGCCAGCCTAGGGCTGGCAGGGGCAACGCACGCCAAAGAGGGCCAGCAGCAATGACAATGAGCCAGCCCAGTAGTAAGTAGAAGCCAGTGTACACCCAGCGTGGGGCGAAGAGCCATACTACTTTGAGGACGATACCCACTATGCTTAATGACCAGACAGCAATGAGCAGGGTTGTTCCCCATACTCCCCGCAAGGCTAACAGACAAAACGGAGTGTATGTTCCGGCAATAAGGACGAACACCATCATATGGTCAAGGCGCCGCAACCACAGATGCACCCGCTCGCGAGCGGGGACCAAGTGGTAGAAAGCGGAGGCCGCATACAGCAGAACGAGGCTGCCACCAAAAATAGAGAACGAAATGAGATGCCGCACAGTGCCCTCTGTCAGTGCTGAGCGGGTGAGAAAGAACAGGCCAACCACAGACATAACTGCTCCTACTCCATGACTGATACCACTGATCCAATCTGGTTTCTTGTTCATTGAGCCGCCTCCCCTCTTGGGCTCATTATACCCCTAGATGAAGGCGGTGTCGCGCCTTGCTGCCTACGTTTCTTCTACTTGCTCGGCCATGACCACTTTGGCTGTCAAAGAAACGCTAACTACCTGCATGCCCATGCGCAGTGGCTCTTCTAGCAGAGGAAAAATCGAGCTGGCGACGTCAGAACCGATATTGTAGAAGCTGTACTGTACAGTGCTCCAGACGACAGGCTCTGCCAAACCCACCATGTAGATAATCCACTGCCAATTCGCTGTTCCTGGCCCTGTGCGATTCATCGCTTGGGCCATGGTTTCTAAAGCGGCTACATAGACGAGAAAGGGCAGCTCTGCGGCGTTATGAATAACCTGCACGTTATTTTTCTTAGTTACCTTTCTGTCCTCATCGCTTACTTCTAGTGTCACAGTTACCAGCCCGGACGGCATTTGTCCTAAACGTCCATAGATGCCTGCCGCCCTATCTTGCAGTACTGTACCTGCCACTTCGCCTAGCACAGCAAGTTTGTTTGGATAGTACCCCCTGGCAGTCGTGATTATCGTAGCTGTGGTCAGTGGGTACTGGCAGGGTCCGGCATAGAGCAAGGGATGCCCAAATGCAAACACCTCGCTTTGGTTTACCCAGGTGACAGTACCGATAAAGCCAAGCCGCAGGTCGCCGATCATCATAGCTGCACCTACTGGACTTCCTGGAAAGAACTGCTTACTACATCGACTATATTTGGGACTTGCCCCCGCACAAAGCAGGCCCCCAAAGCGCTGAGCAAGCTTCTTCTTAGCCGCCACAGAGGTGAAGCCATTGCCAACAGGCAGGCCTATGTTTGATTTTATCTGCGGCAACTGCTCTGCCCCTGCCGCTCCGGTGGGACCATGGGGTTCGCTCGCCAACGCCAGCATCTCTGCCTGGGGCGTAATTCCAACTAGAAAAGGGTCACCACCCAGTAGATAGGAAACTGCTCCCAGTATCTTTTTACCTCTGAAAACTGGGCTGCCGCTAGCACCAGCTGGAATACCTCCAGCTAAAGTAATAGCCTGGCCATAAGCCCTACCGATGAACAAATTTGTATCCACAATACCCTTCACTGGCTCCTTGCTCAGTAGACGAACAAAAAACCGCGTGACAGCGGGACTACGCAAAACGGTGTAAGCCCGCACTCGCCTGTACTTGCTCATGAACACACCACCTTCGCTCCTATCTCGACACATGATATGTGCCAGAGCAAGGTTAAGTGCCTGCGGCAAGAAGCAAGAAGCAAGAAGTAAGATGCAAGAGGCAAGAGGCAAGAAGCAAGAAGCAAGAAGTAAGATGCAAGAGGCAAGAGGCAAGAGGCAAGAGAGAAGAAGGCGTGTTTGCGACAGCGGGGACGGTTCTTTTTGTCGCGCAATTCCGACAAAAAGAACCGTCCCCGCTGTCGCAACGTCCCCTTTGTCGCCCACTGTCGGAAGTCTATTTTTTTGATGCTTCGGGGAACAACAAGCCCACGGCCAGACCAAAGAGCAGGCCTACCCCCATACTAGGCAGTATGGCTCCCGACAAAAATCCGTAGCTAGTACCGATGCCAAGGCCAAACATAATGCCCTGACTAATGCCTACTTGTGGTTTTTTCATTTTGCTTCCCTCCCTTTGCTTGCCTTTTTGCCAAGGCCATGATTTACGAAATCCCGATAACTATGAATTATGTCACTAAATTTTCGCGTCTCTGCAGGTATTTTATCACAAGAAGTGTAATGAGTACCGTTGTGACAGAGACAGTAGACGAGGGGTGCGCAAATGCCGCTAAAGAGAGTATCTACGGATGTGCTAGCTTGTAGCCAGAACTCATGCCAGTCTAAACAGCAGAGAACGGCCTTGTGCCTTGCCCACACTGTCATCGACGGCAGCCACGACGCCATTACTACCTACGACCTAGAGGGCGCGATCACGAGCTTTAATCCCGCTGCGGAACGCCTGTTCAAGTTGCAGGCCGAGCAAGCTGTGGGGTCTAGTGTGTGGAATCTTGTCCCAGGGCATGTCTTGCCCACTGAGCAGGAAGTCCTCCGCGGCTTAGGGGGCGGCAATGCTCCTACCCCTATGGAAACACAGCGCTTGACGAGTGAGGGGGAGTTGCTTGACGTACTAGCTTCCATCTCCCCCCTCTGCTCCCCAGAGGGGCATCAGATTGGCTTTATTAGCGCGATTAGAGATGTTACGGAACAAAAACGCATGATGACGGAGTTTGCGCGCCTAGACCGGCTGTATACATTGAGCGAAATGGCCGCGGGGGTGACCCACGAAGTGCGCAACCCCTTGACCACCGTAAGGGGCTACTTGCAGCTTTTGCGCCTCAAGGAAGAGTTCGCCATGTATCGGTTCCACTTTGACCTCATGATTCAGGAGCTTGACAGGATAAATGAGTTGATCACACAGTTTCTCTCGCTAGGCCAACATACGCGGGGTGAGAAGCAACTATGTTCATTGTGTAGCGTGGTAAAATCATTGCTCCCCCTCATTCAGGCCGAGGCGCTGCTCAGAGACATGACCATCGAGACCCATTTTGAGCCCGACCTTCCCCTGCTTTGGCTTCACGAAAAGGAGATTAAGCAGCTCTTGCTCAATCTCCTCCAAAACGGTATGGACGCTATGGAAAACGGCGGGCGAGTGCTTAACATTGACATAAGGGGCGAATACGGGGCTGTTGTCCTGTGTGTCGAGGACCAGGGCTGCGGCATCCCCCTACATGTCATGGAAAGACTCTTTACACCCTTTGTCTCCACGAAAGAACATGGCACGGGCCTAGGTCTGGCGGTGTGCCGTAAGATTGCCGAACATCATCAGGCGCAAATCAAGGTGCAGACCGACCAGGGGGGCACCAGTATTCAAGTCATTTTCCCAGTGCGCGAGCTTAACCTCCCGCCGGTGGGCTAAAAAACAATACTTCATCACCAGGGTGAATCAGGCTCGACTTCGGCTCCTTACGTCCATTTACATGAACCATCATAATGAGCAGGGGGTCTACCTTTAGTTGCCGGAGCAAGTCCACTATAGCCAGAGGCTCTTCTATCGTTACGACAAAGCGCTCCGCCTCCCCTGGAAAGTACTTGACGACATGCCCACGTACGCTTACTCGGACCTCCCCCATTAGTTGCGCAGAGGAGCGATAACCGGCTCCACAAAGGAGAGACCCAACTCCGCCAGCTTGTGCCGCGAAGGAATTCCCCTCGCGTCCCAGCCGCGCAAGGCGTAGTACTCATCTAGGAGACGGTCGAGAACTTCGCGTGGCATAAACTTGCCCTCGGCCGGACCATCTGGAATGGGCTCTTCCATAAAACGCTTAGGCGGGTAGTCAAAATCGCGGCCAAAGCCTTCGATTTCGCGCAGGCTGTAGGAACGTGTGAGGTTCCATACGCGTTCTGAGAACTTGAGCAACTCATCAAAGCTCTGCTCCTTGCCGGTAACGGCGGCAAAAATTTGCGGATACCAGTCGAGCTCGAAGCCTAATTCCACCCACTGCAGGCGGCATAGGCAGAGCATGTCAAAGAGCGGACGAATATGCTGCAACTCGACTACGCGTTTGGCCTTGCCCTCTAACTTGTCGCGGCCGCTGGCCACGTCAAAAGTGATGGCCCAGGAGCGATTGTGGTGCGCTCCGACATCGGCCGTCATGTACGAGAGCATCATGGCGGGGGCATAGCGGGCCTCATACCCAGTCCATTCTACGCCCTTCACATGAATGGCGAAACGCTCAGAACCCTGTCCAAAAACTGCCGCCGCTCTTTTCACACCATCGGCTAAAATATTACCTATGCCTTGACGGTGTGCCATGGCCTGCGCTAGCCAGACAAAGTCGTCAACACTCCCGAAGTTGAGAGTACGGCCATCTAAATCTGCTGTGGTGATGATACCCTTCTGGTAACATTCCATGGCAAAACCAACGACATTGCCAGCCGATATAGAATCAAGGCCTAGCTCATCCACAATGTAGTTAGCGTAAGCACAGTCTTCAATATTGTCGATCTCGGTATTGCCGCCAATAAGGGCTATGGTCTCGTATTCAGGCCCCTCGACGTGCACGTCATACTGGGGTCTCTTAACGCGTGAGTACTTGCCGCAAGGAATAGGACAGCCGAAGCAGGCCTTGTCCGTTATCTTAATCCTGTTGACTAAGGCTTCGCCGTTGATGTTCTTGTGCTTGGGGAAGAAACTTGTTTGGAAATTGCGCGTGGGGAAAGCGCCAACTTCGTTGACCCAATCCGTGACCCCCGCGGTGCCCTGAGGTGTCCACTCTAGAAAGCCCGGTTTGTCAAAGCAGGCAGCGAACATCTCTTTACCCTTCTTAAGAACCGCTTCTGCATCGGCAAGGGGGATGCTCTTCGTGCCGTGCACTGCTATCGCCTTGAGGTTCTTGCTGCCCATCACCGCAGCAATGCCAGTTCGCCCAGCTTGTCGTCCATAGTCGTGGCTGATGCAGGCGAAGAGAACTAAGTTTTCCCCGGCTGGGCCGATAGTGCAAATCTGAAATTCTTCGCCAAGCTCGTGTTTAAGGGCAGTCTCTGTCTCAATGGCGCCCTTGCCCCAAAGATGACCCGCCTCACGTATGGAAACATTAAAATCGTCAATCACTAGGTACACCGGCGATGATGCTTGTCCGGAGAGAATGATGGTGTCAAAGCCAGCCTGCTTGATTTCTGGGGAAATATGCCCGCCGACATTCGAGTCGCCGTAGCCACCCGATGCGGGGGACTTCGCGCCAAACTCAAGCTTGCCGGCACCGGGCAGAAAAACACCCGTGAGCGGCCCCGGGGCGATAATTATCTTGTTCTCTGGACCTAAGGGGTCGGCCCCGGGTGGGATTTCATCCCACATGAGTTTAGCCACGAAGCCTCTCCCGCCGATAAAGTTATCGGCTAATTCTTGCGGCAGCGGTTCGATACGATGCGTCCTAGCGGAAAGATCTACCCGCAGAATATTCCCTGCATAACCGTTCATTTCTAGCCCTCCCTATCCACCTATACGAGTGAGAACACGTTCTGCATCGACGATAGCCTCGCGCGGACAGTAACGCACACAATCGCCACAATTGTCGCACTTGATAGGAGCGCTCTCGGAATTATGAACGATAAGAACATTAAAAGGACATACTGGTACGCAGTTCATGCAACTAATGCAATCCTCGCGGTGGAGAATATAGACTCCGTCGCTTTCCCTGATGGCATCGACCGGACACACTTTAGCACACTCGCCGCATTGATTACATACCGCAACTTCAAACACCCCAGGAACAGGAAATTTGCCTTCTACACGCAGTGCACCCTTCTTGGGATTGTTCTCGCCGAAATGACTTAGGGCGCAAATCGTCAAACAGACTTTGCATCCTGAGCATCGACTAGATTCTGTAGCCAGACGCAACAAACAAACACCCCCACTAATTATCTTAGAAATTCTACTACAAGTCAGTCTAGTTCGCGATGAAACATCTAAATTCCTGCCTAGTCTAGCTGTCTTCCCCTGGGGGTAGATTCTGCGGTCTAAATGGTGAGCGCAAGGAGGCAATGCGTACTTGGCGCAAAGCTCGCCACCACATAAACAGGGAGAGCGGCACCACGAGCAAGGCAAACTCACCGCGATTTATCGATAAGAGAAAGTTGTAGAGCCCGTGGAGTAGAGTAGGAAACAAGAGCGCCGCGAACAAATAATGCTTGCTATGAGCTACAGAGAACTTAGCTCTCCCGGCATAGTAGCCCATAAAGGCCCCAAACAGGGCGTGCGCCGGCACAGAGAGCACCATGCGAGCGAAGCCGACGACTAAGCCGCCATTTAACACATAGAGAATATTTTCGAGAGCAGCGAAACCAAGAGAGGCGGTGATGGCATAAAGCATGCCGTCATAGGGCTCATTAAAAGCGGGGTGGCGATAGGCGAGTTGCAGCACTACCAAGAATTTAAGCCCTTCTTCGACCAAGGCAATAACTATAAAATTTTCAATAAGGTCATGGAGCAGCCAACGTGGATCTACAAGGAAGTTGAGAATGGAGTAGAAGATTTGCCCGAGCAGAATAACCGGCACAACACTTAAAAAGCCTCCGCCAAAAACCAGGAGGAGGAGTAGGCTCGGCTCTTTCTCGTACTGGTCGCGAACATAAAAATAGGTAAAAAGCGCGAAGATTGGCGCGAGAGCAATGGCCACTAACGGCATGACATGACCTGCCTTTCTCTTACTATGTTCTACCAGCAAGGCGAGAAACCTCCTGCCAGTAGTAATATGTTCTTCACTTCGCCCACAATCATACGACAAGAGCCCCCGCACACACAACGGGGGCCCTCACTCTGATAGAGCTAGTGGCGACTTTTCCAAGCCAAGTTAAGGTGCATAATTTTGCGCTTAGTTCGAGGTAGTGCCGTGCTTTTACGGTCAACATCGAGAAATGTTCCATCGGTAAAGTAAATACGCATCCTAAGCGGCACGGGAGATAAATCAGGCGACGCGACCTCGCAGACTTCAACACAGTCAACCACTTTGCCGTTAAACTCTGCGGAAAGGCTTTGGCTATGGAGAAACTGGAACTGCGGACCGCTGACATGGGCTTTGCGGGGTGCATGTTTGACGCTAATCATACTCACCTCCTATTTGTTGCCAGTTGTCAATTGAAACTTGGGCTCGGCAGGTCCTCTTTAATAATTTTATTGGCCATTCTTCGCCAATATCCTGCCCCAAACAGAATGTTTCGTGAATATTTTTTGGCGAGAAAAAACTGCCCAGGTACTGAGGGCAGTTGCGTCATCAAAGAGCTACATTTTGCGGGCACGTAGAGCTAAAAAGAGAGGTATTTCTTCACGGGCCTTATCCATAGCTGCCTTTTTAGGGCCAGCTTGGTCCACTTTATGGCTAGTCCATTCATCCAGGCGATCAACGAAAAGACCGGCATTGCCCAGAGTGTTGATATAGGCCTGCAAAGGACGATGAAAATGGGTCGTCGTAGAACTACCCAAGCCGCGCGCCGCATCTCCGGGATGAGTAACAATGCTTACTTCGGCACTGCTTAGGTACTGGGAAACGACACGTTGCTGCTGCAAGGACTTTTCATGCCACATCCAATCAGAGTGGCGCGGTATCCGAAAACAGGGGTGCATCATAACTATAACGAGTGTTCCTTTTGGTTTAAGTAAGGACCACACCGCATGCCAGACCGGAGATAGCGGCGTCATGTTCTGGATACTGAGGACGATGGTCACCGCGTCAAAGCTACCAGGCCGCAGTCCATCTGCGGTCTTGCCTATACCCTCGATTAGCTTAGTGGCATCGGCCACACGATAATCTATGGACAAATTGTCTCCACTGTTGCGACGCTTGGCCGCGGCAATAAGTTCTGCAGCAGCGTCTATACCAACAACTTGACAGCCCTCCTTAGCCAAAGCACGACATAAGACGCCTTGTCCGCAAGCTATATCTAGTAGTCGCGGCTTGCCCGAGGTTATTTTGTCTAAGTTCAACAGGCGGAGGACTCCAGGCAGGATGACTTCACGATGATATTCGCTACCCTCGTCTCCCACATGCTTGTCATACCACAGTGCCACATCTCCCCAGTGCGTCTCCTCCGGCCGCCGCGGTGCAGGAGGCGGAGTTGTCTTTGGCAGGGGAGATCTAGGGGCGCGTTTCGTGGCCACCATATCTGCTTGGCGGTAGGCTGCATCAATCCGCTGGCTGCGCTCCGCTGGTTTGTCGTGGCTTATATTGCGTTGTTCCATTTTGACGTGAGCTTGCGTGCGTTGGTCTGGCCTGTCATACGGTTGTTTGCCTTGGTCTGACCTGCCATAGGGTTGTTTACCTTGGTCTGGCTTGCCATAGGGTTGTTTACCTTGGTCTGGCTTGCCATAGGCTTGTTTACTTTGGTCTGGCTTGCCATAGGCTTGTTTACTTTGGTCTGGCTTGCCATAGGCTTGTTTACTTTGACCTTGCTTGCCATAGGGCTGTTGGCGTTGATCCGGCCTTTCGTGGGGCGGTACTCGCTCGTCGGTTATACCGTAGGCGGGACTGCGCCTTTCGGCTTTTCCGTATGTTTGCTTGTTTTGATCGGGTTTACTATAGGTTTTTTGGCGCGAGCTAGACCTGTCGGTAGATTGCTTTCGCAGAGTGCCAGAAGGAACGCCTCTCTCGGAAACATCCTCGCGCACGGTCTCTTTTCTATCTCCAAATGGCTTTTTAAACGGTTTTTTGAATGGCATGTGTTGGCCCTCCTCGGCTGTATATATGGTGTAGTCTACCACAGGTAACGATGAATAGCCATTCTCTTGACGAACGCACCTAGGCTCGTTATACTCATGCTAATTGAAAAGCAGCATTGAGAGGAAGAGTAACTCTAGACAAGGCTCAAGAGAGCTGGGAATGGTGGGACCCAGTGCGTTAGACTAGAGCGAAGAACATCCTTGAGCTTCCGCCCGAAAGCAGTTTTGCGAGTAGGCTCGGACGGGTTGCCCGTTACAGCTATGGAGTTGGCCCACTAGGGCAACTTGGGTGGCACCGCGAATTAGCCCTTCGTCCCAAGAGCAATCTTGGAATGAAGGGCTTTTATAGTTCCACAAATTCAGATAAGGGGGACTGACCATGCCAACAACTACCGCCAAGAGCCTCTACCGTGAACTAGCGCACAATGTTGACCAAGAGGTACACCTCGAAGGCTGGGTGCGCACCATACGCGCCTCTAACACAGTAGGCTTTATCGAGTTCAATGACGGAACCTTTTTTAGGAATGTGCAAATTGTTTTCGACAACACTCTCGCCGACTTCGCCACTATCACGAAGCTTGCCGTCGCTTCGGCCATAGGCGTACGAGGCGTAGTGGTAGCAACGCCAGGTGCCAAGCAACCCTTCGAAATAAAGGCAAGCGAAATCACCGTAGAGGCGGGCTCGGACAGTGACTACCCTTTGCAGAAAAAGCGGCACTCTCTAGAATTCTTGCGCGAAATAGCCCACTTGCGCCCTCGCTCTAACCTCTTCTCGGCTGTGTTTCGCGTGCGTTCCGTTGCGGCCCATGCTATCCATTCTTTCTTTCAAGAGCAAGGCTTCGTCTACATCCACTCCCCCATTATCACTAGCAGTGACGCCGAAGGCGCCGGAGCAATGTTCAGAGTAACTACTCTCGACCTGCTAAATCCACCGAAAACGGCAGGGCGAGTTGACCATACCCAAGATTTTTTTGGCAAAGAAACCTTCCTCTCGGTAAGCGGGCAGTTAGAGGCCGAGATTTTCGCCTTAGCGTTTAAGAATGTCTACACCTTTGGGCCTACTTTTCGGGCCGAAAATTCGCATACAGCGCGCCATGCCGCTGAGTTCTGGATGATAGAGCCAGAACTCGCCTTCGCCGACCTCGCCGACAACATGGACAATATTGAAGCTCTTGTAAAATATATCGTAAAGTATGTACTCCGGGAATGCCCCGAGGAAATGGAGTTTTTCAATCAGTATGTGGAACCTGGCCTGTTAGAGCGGCTAGAAAAGCTGGTGGAATTAGACTTTGTGCGGCTCGACTACAGCAAAGCGATCGCTATTCTGCAAGAATCGGGGAAGGATTTTGTCTACCCTCCTTCGTGGGAGGACGGCCTGCAGACTGAACACGAACGCTACCTCTGCGAGGAAGTCTATCAGAGGCCTGTGTTCGTAACCAATTACCCCAAGGGTATTAAATCTTTTTACATGCGCTTAAACGATGATGGAATCACTGTGGCCGCCACAGACTTGCTGGTTCCTAGTATAGGTGAGTTAGTCGGCGCGAGCCAGAGGGAAGAGCGCCTAGATGTGCTGGTCGCCCGCATGAATGAACTCGGCATGCAGCTAGAACCTTACTGGTGGTACCTGGAGCTACGTAAGTACGGCGGGGTTAAGCATGCAGGTTACGGCCTTGGTTTTGAGCGCCTGATTATGTACTTGACAGGCGTAAGCAATGTGCGCGATGTCATCCCTTGCCCGCGCACTGTCGGCAATCTCAAGATATAGACTAGGCCCTCTAGGACAACAGCCACTCTTTAATTTTGCCGATTAGGCCTACCTCAGCTAAAGCCTTGTACACCACGAGGAGCATAGGCCCCATGGCCAATCCCAGAAAACCTAGCAGGACGAGCCCCACATAGCTCGCAATGAGAGTGGGCAGAGGCTCTATGCCAATATTCTCAGCGAGAATTAGCGGTGACAGCGAGTATCGCGCTGCCAGGGTGAGGGCATAAATTACAGCCAAACCACCGGCCAAGTACATGTTATCGGCCAGTAATGACCATATAATCCAAGGCACAAAGATGGCTCCAGGGCCGAGCACCGGCAGGGCATCGACCACGCCAACCGTTACGGCGATGAGCATAACAAAGCGCACCCTTAAAATGATGAGCCCGATCAGGACGATGATAGAGGTCACAAACATCATGATTAATTGCGTTTTTGCCCAACCCAAGGTGCCCTTAATAAGCCGCGCCAGTACATCGAGCAGTGGTCGCGCTGTCCCGGGTGGTGTCAAACTGACTACTCGGGACTTCAGCTTGTCTAAATCCACCGTAATAAAGAAGGCCGCCACAACCAATACGATGATAAAGACGACGGCGGTAGGCACCAGAGAGGCGAAGCGAACGATGGCGGTAACAGCCACTGGGATGATGGCATTCAAGCGTTCGGCAAGATTGGCAAAGCTGAAGTCTAAGGCCAGCAGCGCCCTCAGGTCGATGGGCAAGAAAGCAAAGTAGCTCTGCACCAGGGCAACAATTGCCTCTCCCTGCTCTGTGAGTAGCGTCTGCCAGTGCGGCAGCCTGCTGACGAAGTAGGTGAGCTCCGCAATCAACCTGCCGACTACCCAGGCGGATAAAGCTATAGCGACGTAGCAGGTACTCGTTAAGACTAGCAGGGCTGAAATGTTGCGCGAGAGGCGAAATTGACGCTGCAAGAGGCGCACCGGGCCATCTATTACGAGGGCAATCAGGACCGCCAGAATAAATGGCGCAAGAATCACCATGGAAAGCAGCAGGAATCGATACCCTAAGTAGATGACAGTTATTAGCAAGAAGGCTTTCCAGGCAATTTTGAGATACGTCAGGGTGATACTGCGTTCTGTGGGCATGCTTTCCCTCCCCTTCTATGGACAACTAATTATACCAAATTGGCGCCACATATGCGGCATAGCGTTAAGTGTTGTGTTACCATGATAACGTTAGCGTAACAGCACTAAATAAATGAACTTGTAGGAGGTCGGGTCGAGCTATGAAACAACTCTTGACGGGCAACGAGGCCATTGCGCGGGGCGCCTACGAATATGGCGTAGCCGTGGCTACAGCCTACCCAGGCACACCTAGCACAGAAATTCTCGAGAATGTCAGCAAGTACAAGGAGATTAAGGCGCAGTGGTCACCTAACGAAAAGGTAGCTATGGAGGTGGCAGCAGGCTCATCACTTGCTGGAGCGCGGACTCTCGTGGCCATGAAGCATGTTGGAGTCAACGTGGCGGCAGACCCTTTGTTCACCATGTCCTATGCGGGAGTAAATGGTGGTCTCGTGCTTGTTTCTGCCGATGACCCCGGCATGCATAGCTCGCAAAATGAGCAGGACAATCGCTACTACGCCCCCTTTAGCAAAATACCCATGCTTGAGCCTAGCGACAGCCAAGAGGCCAAGGATTTTGTGGGACTAGCAGAACAGCTCAGTGAAGACTTTGACGTGCCCGTGTTGCTGCGCATAACCACGCGCATCTCTCACTCTAAAACCATAGTAGAACTCGGTCTGCCCATGGAGCGCCTAGTTAAGCCTTATACCAAGGACATGAGGAAGAATGTCATGATACCCGCTCACGCGCGGCAAAAGCGCATACTGCTCGAGGAAAGGCAGCGGCGTTTAAAAGAATATAGCGAAATTACCCCTCTGAACCGCATAGAATGGCAGGACAAAAAGATCGGTGTTATCACCTCGGGCATTAGTTACCAGTATGTCAAAGAAGCACTCCCCGGGGCTTCGGTGCTCAAACTAGGGTTTACCTGGCCGCTGCCAAGTAAACTTATTCAGGATTTTGCCAGAGAAGTGCAGACTCTCTATGTCATCGAAGAGAATGAACCCTACCTCGAAGACCACATCAAGGCACTAGGCCTAGAAGTACAGGGCAAGGCCCTCTTCCCCATCATGGGTGAACTATCCACGGCCATAATTCGCCGCGCACTTAACCTTACTCCGTACAGAGCACCACTTAGTCCGGCGACCGTACCCACTCGCCCACCCGTACTCTGCCCAGGCTGTCCACACCGCGCAGTGTTCTATGTATTGAAGCAGCTTCGCCTTATTGTCACGGGAGACATTGGTTGCTACACTCTAGGCGCACTCTCCCCCCTAGACAGTATGGATACCTGTATTTGCATGGGGGCCTCCTTGCCCATGGCGCAGGGCTTCGAAAAAGCTCATCCGGAGCTCGCGGAAAAGACTGTGGCAGTAATTGGTGATTCCACCTTTGCGCATTCGGGGCTTACTGGTCTTATGGATATAGTCTACAACCAGGGTACCGCAACCGTTCTCATACTAGACAACAGCACGACGGCCATGACTGGGCATCAAGAGCATCCTGGCACCGGCAAAAGCCTTAGTGGAGAAACTACCCCGCAAATTGATATAGCTGCACTATGCCGTGCCATAGGCGTCAGCCGCACCTTCGTCGTCGACCCCTTTGAGATGGACGGTCTAAAAGACTTGCTGAAGAGAGAAGTAGCCACGCGGGAGCCCTCGGTCATTGTCGCTAGACGTCCCTGCGCCTTGATAGTCAAACAAACAACAGAAGCCCTCGCCGTTGATGCGACAAAGTGCGTGGGCTGCAAGATGTGTGGGCGTATTGGCTGCCCTGCCATAAGCTTCGTCGATAAGAAAAGCCATATCAACAGCTCTCTGTGCATAGGCTGTGGTCTATGTGTGGGGCTATGCAAGTTTGGCGCTATAGCGAAGGAGGTCCGCTCATGAAAACACTAAACATCCTATTGGTAGGTGTCGGGGGCCAGGGCACCATCCTCGCCTCCAAGATCTTGGCCGAAGTCGCCATGATGCAGGGCTTAGACGTCAAGATGTCCGAAATTCACGGCATGGCTCAACGCGGCGGCAGTGTAGTTACACAAGTACGCATGGGTGAGAAGATTTACGGGCCCGTTATCGATGAAGGTGAGGCCGACTTTATAGTCGCCTTTGAGAAACTCGAAGCACTGCGCTGGATACATTACCTGCGGCCGGGCGGCGTGGTCGTGGTCAACAACCAGCAGATTGACCCCATGACAGTGATTACCGGCCAATTTGTTTACCCCCCAGAGATCTTAGATACTCTGCTGGAGCGTGCCGATGATGTCAATATCTTAGACGCGCTACAATTAGCAAGAGAGGCCGGAAGCGCTAAAACAGTCAATGTGGTGCTACTAGGTGCTCTAGCCCGCAAAATGGAGATCCCCAAGGAGGATTGGCACGAAGCTATTCGCCGCACAGTAGCACCCGCCTTTCTCGCTCTTAACATGGCGGCTTTTAGCGCCGGTCTAAAAGAGGCGTAACACAAAATCATCAAAAGGCTGACTAGTGCCTAGGGCACCAGTCAGCCTTTCTTACTGCTACACTACGATTCCTAAATGATACCTAGCCAGGTACTGAGCAACGTGGTTAGTTGACCCAGTAGTAGCGAGATACGTCCGGCAACAACGTTACCGAAAGATACCCCGAAGGTAATCATCATCACCCAACGGCCAGCTTGCGAAATTCTCTTGACTGGACCACTCTGAGGTATGGAGAAGACAAAGTAGGTCAGTACAACTAGCACGCCAAATACGAGGAGGAAGTTATCAAAGGTCCTGTTGAGCAGGAAGTTACCAGCCGTATCGTGCACTATGATGTCAATCATCGTCGCCCTAGCTTGCAGAATAGCTTGCGAGTTCAGCGATGTAAAGAGCGATAATCCCACACCATTACCAACCAAGTAGGCAATCGGCCAGCGGCTGACCCACGCATAGCCCTTGATAAAGCGCGCGTACAACATCAGACCTAGGACGAACGGAACAATAAAGTGCCACTCGTTATTAGTCGTCAACGGCACATAGCCAAAGCGATGGATGTTGCCGATAGCGGTACCAATAGCGTGACCAGCCGTTGAGCCCACGAAAACGTGTTCTGCAAAGCGATAAATGGGGTTCTCCTTGTAGATGAAGGAGAATATAGCCAGCATGCATGCTGCCATTACCCAAGTCCAAACACTCATGGAAATATTCACTGTTTCACCTCCTCTATAGTGGTGAGGTATCTATTAAATGATTCTGATCTAAACTAGTTCTTCTTGCTAAAGAAGTAGGCCACGTTACCAACAATGATAAAGGCGACAATGATTAAGTGCCCTATGGACTGCGCATCCATCATGGCAGCACCCTGTCCGATAATGCCGGTTAGCTGCTCGTATTCGGCTGCACCGCGCAGACCTCCTAAAAGACCCTTCATTTGCCCTGAGGATACGAAAGGCATGGCGGCAGGTACACTCACGGTAACGACAGCCGCGGCGAACTTCACGCCCATGGGGTCGACAGCTTGGCGAATGAAGGCATTGTAGCCAGGGTCGCCAGCAGAGAGACCGATGACGAAGGCGAAGTCATTCATGTCTACTATGCCATCCATCAGGGTGAGCGTGTCGATGTTGTTGCCCCGCACATCTGTTTTAATAACGCGAGAATCCTGAGCGAAGGACATGATGGCGTTCTCGCCACCGGCCATAAAGCCGAGGTCAATGAAATCTTCGCCATACGTTAGACCGCGTGCTTCTAAATCGCGCATAATCATTTCCGACATCTGTGGACCTTCCGGCCAGAAAGATACGGCAACCCATCTAATACCACGCGCAGTCAAATGCTCGACAAGGGCGACAGACGAAGGATGCAGATCGGGAGCGCTCGCCGGAGAATAGTCGAACGACAACAGCACTACATCAGTGGCCGGATCTAGGTCTTCAATAATATTGTAAATAGAACGAGTGACTTCTTGCGTCGACAACGGAATACCTATCGGCCAGATGAGGGGAACAATCAAGCCAATCATCAAGATAGTGTAAATAATTCTGCGGTCGATATTCTGTAATTGTTTGGCCCAGTTCATCTAAGGGCACCTCCTTTCTCTAAGAATGGATTACTCGCCACCGAGATATCCGCGTTCAAGTCCGAAGAGGATGCGCAAGCTCGTGGCAAAGCCGCCGATGGCCGCCCCGATAATAATAGCGCGTTGACCTGCTGTGTTGGGCACTGCCAAGAGCCAGCGTTGCAAGCTTGGAAAGTAGTCCCAAATAATAGCGCCGACAGGAGCTGCGCCCAACATTACCACAATAGCTGCTACCAAGAGCACCGACGCCTCTAAGCTACGGGCGCGGAAGGCACGGTAGGAAGCTGAGGCAATGTAGAACGCTAGGATGGCGAACATCGCACCCGAAAGAGGAGCAGCGATATTGTCGAAGATACGGCTGTAGAAAGCTACTATGTCTGGGTCAGCGGGCCTGAGCTCGCGAATCGTACGAGCCACAGTGAAAAATAGCATTGAGAAAACGAGAGCTGCGCTGTTAATCCAGCCTGGACGCTTGCGAGCTACATAGTTGCCGTGTAGACGAAGCAGGTTAACCGACGCTAGACCAATGGCGAACGCGGAAATGATAGTCGTCCACGGGCTCAAGTAAACGCTGACGATCTCACGGAACTGCATCCCCACGAGCGGAACATCACCAGTAGTGATGGGACCAAACAAGAAGATTACACCCACCAAGAAAGTTATAAAAAGTGGAATTTCTCTACGCAACTGTTACACCTCCTTTTTGAGGATTATCTATTAGTAACCATAGTTCACACTACTTGACAAGAAGAACTCTTATAGTACTACTTAACGAGTAGTACTCGCAGCCAATCGTTACCAGCGGTCATCATGACGGCACCGACAAAAATCACAGCCATCAAGGCGAGCTTAATATAGTCTTGAGAGGCAATACTGCCCAGCCTGACCTTATCTTGCGATAGGTAGGCGCCACCGGCGTAAATTTCTTCTCCGATGAGGGTGTAGTCACACGCGGCGACAAAGAAGGGAATTTGATGCATATTCGCAGTTCCAGCCACCTGAATGGCACCAACTTGGGCACCACCTTCTGCCATCAAGAGAGATTCAGCCCAGAAGGCACCGATCATCAAGTTAGCAGCCACGCGCTGACGGGCGAAAATACCTAGTACACCGGCGATGTACGCAAACTGCTCGCTAGAGAGAAAGCGCACCGTGTCCTCTTTGAAAAGGTCTGTCTTTCCGGCAGCCATGTATCCCTGACGCACAACTTCCTGAGCGAGAGGAAAAACGTTAGGAATGCGGATACTGACGATGAGCTCTGCGTTGTACTTGGCAGAAAGGCCTGTTACATAGCCGAGCACCTCGAGTGCGGCGAAGGTTTGGGGGGCAGTGTCACCAGTGACGTCGGCAATTCCAGGGGAGAAGTGCACCGGCTTGCCCATTTCAGTAGCACGACCGATAGCCTCTTCAATAGCCTCCAGACCAGCGATGCGACGAAGCTTCACTACGAACTTACCATCCTTGGCCAACTTTACGATTAACAGAATGCAGATAGAGACAAAAAGCATCGTCCAAAAACCAAAAATATTACCCGGGACTAATTTCATTTTTTCACCTCCCTATTTTTTATATATCAATCCCCTGCCTAGACAAGGGAAAATTAAGCCCCTCACGCATAACTATTTGCCGTGCGCATCGCATATTCCTGCAGCATGGGTAAAAATATTTATTGAGGATACTTGCCACACTTCAACGCATATTTCGACAAATTGTGACACCCTCATATTAACAGACAGCTTGGCCAAAGAAAAATGCCGCCACTTAAAGCTACCTTCTGCACACTACCCCGCTCTCATTTTACATAGCTTTAACGCTCTATTTCTCAACTACATCTCCGTAAGTGACGTAAATTTCTGCTGAATTGAAAGAACCTAGCTCAATTAAGGCTAAGTTCTTTCGCGCCTTCTTACTCGGCCTCACGCCGCGCTGCCCGTCTAAGTTGCGCTAGCAAAGGTGCCAGATTAGGCAGTCCCGCCGCAACTAGGTTTTCGAGAATGCTTATGCTTTCGACGGTAAAAAGGAAGCCGTAGACCAAGGTCTTGCTCATGACGGCAACTACTTCTGTACCCGCCACATGTTCTACTTGCGCACAGAGGACACCCAGCGTAAAGTAGGCCACTAGCTTGATAAAAGTACCCCGAAAAGCTTTTTTGCTTGAAATTTCACCCGCTGTCAGCGCCACCATGAAGCCACCTTTTTGGGCCGAAATCGCCACCAGCTTGCTAACTAGGTCGAGCATAACGGCAATCCACACAGCAAGAAAGGCGGCGTCTGGCTCCACGAGGTAGTAGATGATGGACCATACTAGGCCGAGCAACCTAATTGTGGGCGGACGCAAAGTCTCTCTTAAACTCTCGAAAAGCTGCATGTTTCACCTCCTAAAAACTAAGAGGGGTGCCGCGCACCCCTCCGTGGCTTAACCGAATATGGTACTAACGCCGCGGCTGACGACTCGCGCGCCAACTCTATCTACCAACGCGCCCTGCGCACTCACAAAAACATTGCGGGCGATGAGCATGTCCATCGCAGCAGTCACTTCAGTCTCTGTTAAGTCTTCGCGCGGATCGACCACCGAAATGGTAACCGGCCGACCGCCTGCATTGGTAAACACCATTTGCAAAGTCTTATTCATTACTTTTGACCTCCTTTCCTCACTACTCAACTAGTTGTGAATCCTGCACTTACTAACCAATAACTCTAGCTTCGTCAATGCGATGGACAAAGAGCACCGGATGTTTCTGCAGACTAGCTAGCACAGCGGCTATGGCCGCTACATCGGTATCGGAGACAGAATCGCGCAGACGATTGTAGGCCCGGTGACGCAGAATAGCCGCGCCTTCTAAGTCTTGACCTACCTGTACGGTGATGCGCAAGCGAGAGAGTAGATTTTCACGAATTGCCATTTGTTTACACCTCCCTTCCCTTGTTGTAAGTCGGCCGACTCACTGACTAGATTGTACGAGGTAAAGATCTACTTGCCGAAGGTGGAGTTTGACCAAACTAGGGCGTAAACTAACGCGAAAAGGCCTAGAAACCCTAATTCTTGCCGCCATAAACGACAAAGTACCACCTCAACAGAATAAAAAAGGGAGCCGCTTGGCTCCCTTTAAAAGTAAACTAGTACGTTCCCTGCTGCTTCACTAAAGCCCGTTCCGCCATTTCAATCATTCTGCGCACCATGTGACCGCCGACCGCGCCGCAGTCGCGAGAGGGAATGTGTCCCCAGTAGTCTTCGCTACCCTGGTAAACCGGGATCCCTAGTTCTGCCGCGATTTCATACTTCATATTGTCGAGGGCCTTATGGGCTTCTGGCACTACTTTCTTACCGATTTGTGCGCTGCCTTTTGCCACGTGACATCATCTCCTTTCAACTATAGAGTTCCCTCTTTAGCGTGAAGTGATGATGCTAAAAATATTGGTGCTCTTCTATTATTAGTAATTACAGATTCCACCTTGTGGCTTTAAGGGTGCTAATTCCTAGCGCGCATTCAATCCGTTTTTTTTGCAAGACGCAGGCTAAGGCGTCGGGCTTGAGGAAGTTGCCATGAGCATAGAAGGCAGAAGCATGGCAACCGCCACTGCAGTAGAGTTTAGCCCAGCACGCCAGGCAGTCTGGTTTACGGTAAACATTCACTTGCGCGAGTTCACGCGGCAAGTCTAGGTTTACTAGGCCCTCAAAAACTGTTCCCAATTTAAATGGCTCGTTCCCCACAAATTGATGGCAGGGGTAAATATCACCATCTGGTGTTATTGCCACATAATCCCACCCGGCACCACAACCTATAATGCGTTTGCCGAAGCACGGCCCGTTATAGGTTGCCACATTGAAATGAAAAAAATTAAAGGGGTCCCCGTTTTCTTGTTTCTCTAGGTAAAAATCTGTCAAACGATCGTATTCCCGACATAGAGCCTCCTCGTGTTCCCTAGTTAAGGCGAACGATTCACCTGCTCCGCCCACTACCGGCTCAAGTGAAATCTCCCGCAACCCTAGCTCATAGAGATGCTCTACGTCCCTGGCAAAATCGAGATTGTGAGCGGTATAGGTACCGCGCACAAAGTAATTTTTTCCACCACGACTAGCGACGAATTTAAGGATAGCCTCGCTTACTGACGCGTAACTACCGACATCGTCGGCAAAAGGGCGCAAGAAATCGTTAACTGCGGCCCGCCCGTCTAGGCTCAGCACCACAGACATTTGGTTTTCATTGAGAAAACTTGTTTCCTCCTCCCCGAGCAAGGTGCCGTTCGTCGTCAGGGTGAAACGGAGAATTTTGTTTTCTTTCTCTGCCTCTTTGCGGCCATAAGCAACTATCTCTTTGACGACAGCAAAGTTTAGCAGTGGTTCACCACCAAAAAAATCGACCTCGAGATGTTTGCGGCTACCAGACGAACGCAAAAGAAAGTCTATGGCCGCCTTGCCTGTTTCTACATCCATCAAAGTGCGTCCACCGCCAAAGTTGCCGGTAGCGGCAAAGCAGTACTTACAGCGCAAATTGCAGTCGTGGGCGACATGCAGGCACAAGGCTTTGACCTGCGGGCTGTCCTCGGCGAACTCTGGTTCTTGCGGCAGGGCGACATTTAAAAGCCCTTCATCACAAAGGGCTTTCACTTCTTCAAGAGCTACGTCAATGTCAGCGGGAGAAAAACGAGCGCTGAGTTTCTGCCTTACTTCACTTGGCGAAGCTTGGCCGTAACTTTTAATAACCTCTCCTGCTAGCTCGTCTACGGCAAACAGGGAGCCGGTGATGGGGTCTAAAACTAAAGTCGTGCCGCGAAAAGTAAATACGTGCACGCTAGTTCTTGTTTTGGCAGACCTGATTGCCAACGGTGCAAGAAGTCTTGCAGGCAGATTGACATGAAGTTTGGCATTCCCTGCAGGCGGTGTTTTTTTCGGTAGCTATGATGCTGCCTTTTACTAGGGTCTTGATGTGTTTATTCATTGCAAAAGCCCCCCTTTAGATATCCGACTCATTCTACCACGATAATAGGTGCGGGGGAAGACGCCTTGCGTAATGGCTTGGGAGGTGCTATCATAAATTTAAATACGAACACTTGTTTGGGGGAAATGCTGTGTCCAAGCGATATAACGAGCCAATTCGTGTCTTTGGCAAGGAGGCGCGTCTAGAGGCCTTTGTGTGGCGACAGAAACTTTATCGCGTCGAACAAGTCCTACAATCTTGGAACATGAGCAGCGGGTTATGGCATAAAAACGCCAAAGATCGCCAGTTTTCCCTTGTAGCGGCTAGCCACAACCATGCTCGAGGGGTCTTCGAGTTGTATTTTGAGCGTCTAGAGAAGCAATGGTTTCTCTTTAAGGTCGTTGATTAATATGTTTGTGCATCTGCATGTTCACTCGCATTTTAGTTTTAAAGACGCGACCCCTTCCCCGCTACGACTAGCGCAAAGAGCCAAAGAGCTCGGAATGTCGGCTCTAGCGCTCACCGACCACAACACACTAGCCGGTGCTATTCGTTTCTACCAGGCTTGCCGGCGCCATGATGTTAAACCCATCATTGGGTGCGAAATCACCCTCGACACAGGACACCACCTTGTTTTACTGGCGATGAATATCAAAGGCTACGGCAACCTTTGCCGCCTTGTGACAGCCATGCACCTCTCAAACCCTAGCAAGAAGACGGAAGCCTCCCTCGCCATGGTTGAAAAACACAGTATGGATCTAATTTGCCTGACCGCCTGCTCGCAGCGGCAAGTAATTACCCGTGCCTGCCTGATTAATCTCAAAGAAATTTTCGCTGACCGACTCTACGTGGAGCTAGAGAACCCCCTCACACAGGATAGCCCTCGCGTCCTGCGCCAGCTTGTTCATCTCGCAGAGGAACTAGAGTTGCCGTTAGTAGCCACCAATAATGTGCACTTTCTTTCTCCCCCTGATCACCGTTGTCGCGATATTTTAGCGGCCATGGGCGAGAACGTTACCGCTCTGCATCTAGGGTCGACGCGACATCCCAATAGCGAACGCTATTTTAAGAGTGCCACCGAAATGGATTCTCTATTTAAGGAATACCCCGAGGCTGTAAAAAACTGCAGCCAAGTAGCCGCACGCTGCAACTTAGAGCTCCCGCTAGGGACGTATCGCTTTCCTTACTTCCCTTTACCAGCAGATAAAAGCGATGCCTTTTTGTATTTGCAAGAGCTCTGCCTAGATGGTCTAGGGCAGCTCTACCCTAAAGACCTTGCGCCGCTCTCCCGTCTCGATTACGAGCTCAGCGTTATTCGCGAGCTAGGTTTTGTGGAGTACTTTCTCGTGGTGTGGGACATTGTCAATTTCGCCCGCAGCGAAAAAATACGCTGCTCTGGCCGGGGTTCGGCGGGAGATTCGCTGGTTGCCTATGTACTCGGCATAACCGCGGCAGACCCAGTCGACAACAACCTTATCTTTGAAAGGTTTTTAAACCCTGAGCGCCGCGGCATGCCCGATATTGACCTAGACTTCGATTCGGCGCGGCGCGACGAAGTGCTCGCCTATGTCTACCACCGTTACAGCGAAAGCAAAGTGGCCATGGTGGGCACAGTCAACACCTATAGTTCGCGCAGTGCTCTGCGTGAGGTCGCTAAGGCCCTCTCCTTTTCTAGCTCTGAGATTAGCCATCTCGCCGCCTTTATGCCCCGCACCGCGGCCAGTAACATGGAGGCGGCTATAGAGAAGTTGCCAGAGCTATCCTCCTTTCCTAAGGGGCCACGCTATGATGATCTACTCGCGATTTGTGCCGAACTGGAGGGAGTACCGCGCCATTTAAGCGTGCACTTAGGGGGCGTGGTAATTAGCCGCGAACCTCTTACCGACCTAGTACCCCTAGAATGGAGCGCTAAGGGCATTATTGTCACTCAATACGACAAGGATGACATCGAGGCCCTCGGCCTTGTTAAGATGGACCTCTTGGGCTTAAGAGTGCTTTCGGCTATACAGTATGCCGTGGACTCTCTCGCTCGGGCTGAAGTTCATATCAGCACCAGTGAAATTCCTTTAGACGACCCAAAGACCTTCGCCCTACTGCAGTCGACCCACACTGTGGGTGTTTTTCAATTAGAGAGCCCTGGCATGCGCGAGCTCCTAGGGCGACTACAGCCAACTACTTTTAGTGATGTCGTGGCCAATATCGCCCTTTTCCGCCCTGGCCCCATGCAGGCCGATATGATTTCACCCTTTATAGCTCGGCGCCATGGGGAAGAGGAAGTAAGCTACAGCCACGAAAGCTTGCGCCCCATCTTGGGCGAAACTTACGGGGTCATTGTCTATCAGGAGCAAGTGCTACAAGTCGCGGCAGCACTAGCCGGCTTTAGCCTCGGTCAGGGCGACCTTTTGCGTCGTGCCATGACTAAGAACTGCTCGCCAGAAGAGCTAGAGACTATTCAGACGGCCTTTTTGGCGGGATGCCGCGAACGCCACGTTGCCAACGAGGTTGCGGAGACGGTGTTTAAGCAGCTGGCGGCCTTTGCCGCATATGGCTTTAATAAGGGACATGCCGCGAATTTCGGCCTGGTCGCCTACCAGACTGCCTATCTTAAAGCGCACTACCCCGCCCATTTTCTCGCTGGGGTGCTCAATAACCAACCGATGGGTTTCTACCCGTCGCGCGTTGTCCTAAATGAAGCGCGCCTTTCTGGCATTGCTATTTTGCCTCTCGATCTTGGCCATAGCAAGTATGACTTTACCGTAGAAGGTAGTGCCCTACGTGTCGGCCTGATGTGCATCCCCTCTTTTACAGCGGCCCACTACGCCCTGCTCGAGGACAACCGCACCGCACAAGAACTGCAAAGCTTGTCAGATGCCTTAAGACGCCTCCCCTTCCCAGAGCAGCTATGGCAAAGCCTGCTTCAGGCCGGAGCACTAGACTGTTTTGGCGCGCGCAGTAGCTTGGCGAACACCATCTTGCACTCTTTCGCTACCACAAAGAAAGCTACCCGCGGCCAATTTTCTCTCTGGATTGAAGAGGAGGCCAGCGACTATGGCTCGGCTCCCCCGAGCCTCAAAGAGCGTTTGCGGGGAGAGCTAGCTATTACCGGTCTGACCTACACCATGCATCCCTTGCGCCTCTATGAGGATTACTACCGCAAACTAAATATAACCTACAGTGCGGATCTGCTAAAACAAACGCATGGCGCACGCCTCAAGGTGGCCGGCTTTATCGTGGCAAGGCAAACACCCCCTACTCGGAGTAAGCAGCGGGTGATATTTCTCACCATTGAAGACCCCACTGGCCTGATTGATGTCGCCGTGTTTTCCCATGCCCAGCAAAAATACGCCGCCTGCGCTTTAGAGGCGACCCTGCTCTACATCGAAGGCACCGTGCGGCGTACAGGCAGACGTAGTGTTAGCATCAACGCCGAAAAAGTCTTGGATTTAAGGAGTGTCGTTACCTGCGATGGCGCAAAGACTCCCTTGCCTTAGGCGCGAGAAGACCACCCACTCCTCCACAGACCACGGCACCGCCAACGCGCCACAACACTTCTCTGGCTACGGGCTCCGCCAAGACCATAGCGCCAAACGCCAACACCAGCACGCTGTACATTAACCCCACTAAACTGCCGTACAAAAGGGCACTGCGCCCGCTCTTACGCGCTGCATAACCGCCGCCCCACAGCACACTAGAGACCCCAGCAAGAGTGGCAACCAGCGACATATAGTGCTCGGGCAGGGCGGTATAGGCGAAGAGAATACTGACGACACCAAAAAGAACAACCGAGAGAAGAATCGCTGCGCCCGTGCCTTTGAGGATAGGCATTACCTGAAATGCTGTTTTTGCTGCCTCCGCCCCTCGCACAGCTCTACGCCCTGGCATTACTCGCGCCATAACAAAGCCCCCCATCTGTCTTTTGTAAAGACTATTAGCTGGGGGACCACCGTATAACTAGAAGTTAGAAGTTAGAGGTTGGAGGTTGGACGGTTAGAAGTTAGAGGTTGGACGAAAGGATCCACGCCTCTGTGATCTCTGTGGTTGAAAACGTTTCCCCAAACCCTCTTTGCACTAGTGCCGAAACAATTTTTATTTCTTATTGCTACCTAGTACTTCGAGGACTTCTTTGGCGAAGTCGCCACTTCTGTCTTCTTTAATAGCTTGCCGCATCTGTTCCATTAACCTGACCAGGAAACGCAAGTTGTGCAGCGAGACGAGCACTAGGCCTAGCACTTCGTCCGCCTTGATGAGATGCCGCAGGTAGGCGCGACTAAACTTCTGGCAAGTGTAGCAGTCACAGCCCTCTTCGAGAGGGGCAAAGTCTTCCGCGTAGGGGTTGTTGCGCACCACTACTTTGCCAAAACGAGTGAGCGCCATACCATTACGCGCCACGCGCGTTGGTAAAACACAGTCAAACATATCTATGCCGCGCAAGACACCCTCTACCAAGGCATCTGGGGAACCCACACCCATTAGGTAACGCGGCTTGAAAGGCGGCAGCAAGGGCACAGTGCTGTCGAGAATTTCGTACATCAAAGGTTTCGGCTCGCCCACACTTAGGCCGCCGATAGAGTAGCCCGGAAAATCGAATTCTAGCATTTTCTCTACGCTGCGCGCCCGCAGATCATGGTACATGCCGCCCTGTATGATGCCAAAGAGAGCTTGTCTGTGGGTGTCGTGGTGTGCTTCATGGCAGCGTTTCGCCCACCGAATGGTACGCTCTAAAGACGGAAGCACATAGCTCCGCTCGGCAGGATAGGGCGCACATTCATCAAAACACATTATTATATCTGCGCCAAGGGCATTCTGTACTTCCATAACTTTCTCGGGGCTCAAAAAGTGTTTCGAACCATCGATATGGGAGCGAAACTCCACCCCGTCTTCGCTGATCTTACGCAGATCATTAAGCGAAAAAACTTGGTAGCCGCCGCTATCCGTGAGAATACTGCCTGGCCATTGCATAAAATTATGCAAGCCCCCTGCCTTCTCCACTAACTTATGGCCGGGGCGTAAGTAAAGATGGTAGGTATTGCTGAGAATAATCTTAGCGCCTATGCCTTCTACTTGCTGCGGGGTCAGCGTCTTTACTGTGGCTTGAGTTCCGACAGGCATAAAAATAGGCGTAGGGAAGCTACCATGCGGTGTCTCCAAGGTGCCAAGACGAGCCCCAGTCTGTGCGCAAGTTTTATGTAGGGTAAATTTAATGGCCAAGGGGTTTCACTCCTAAATTATCAACATAGCATCGCCAAAAGAAAAAAATCGGTAGCGTTCGCGAATCGCCGCGTGGTAGGCCTCTAGCACATTCTCTCGCCCGGCTAATGCCGCCACCAACATGATGAGTGTGGATTTCGGCAAGTGAAAATTAGTAATTAGCCCGTCGACAATTTTGAACTTAAAGCCCGGGTAAATGAAAATATCCGTCCACCCCGAACTCGCCACCACTAGGCCATCTTCCGTGCCAATGGATTCTAGCGTGCGCATAGGGGTTGTGCCAACGCACACTACCCTGCCCCCGCCTTGCTTGGTCTGTGTAATGACCTCTGCGGTCTCTGCCGAGACTTCAAAATACTCGCTGTGCATCTTGTGGTCGGCAATGTCGTCCACTTGCACAGGGCGAAAAGTACCCAGGCCAATATGCAGGGTAAGAAAGACTACCTTAACCCCCCTAGCGCGAACTTCGTCGAGTAGCTCCGCGGTGAAGTGTAGGCCTGCCGTCGGAGCAGCAGCCGAACCTAAGTGTCGCGAATAGACGGTCTGATACCTCTCCCTATCGAGCAGTTGCTCTTTAATGTAGGGAGGTAAGGGCATCTGCCCAAGTTTATCGAGCATGGCATAAAAATCCCCGTCAACAGTAAAACGCACTGACTTGCCACCTGCTGCGGTGTCATCTAGGATTTCTGCCGTCAATTCTCCAGCGCCAAATTGCACCACTGTACCTTTTGACAACCGCTTTCCAGGACGAGCGAGCACCTCCCATTCGAGATGATGCGCCAGTGGTTTAAGCAGGACAAACTCTACCGCCGCCCCACCCCCTACCTTACGCCCCAAGAGCCGTGCCGGAAGCACCCTCGTATCATTGAGCACGAGGCAGTCGCCGGGGTTTAAAATTTCTAAAACATCAGGAAAACGGCGGTGCTCAACGGCACCGCTGTTCTTATGGAGCACGAGCAAACGCGAAGCCGTTCGTTCTGCTAAGGGGTGCTGCGCGATTAGTTCCTCGGGTAGTTCAAAATCGTAATCAGATACTCGCAAATTACCGCCTCCATACTGCATGGTCGCGCCACTTCGGCAAAAAAACTAGTTGACTAAGTTGATAAGGTCAACCCCACGGTAGTAATGTAACAAAATGTCGCGGAAAGTATGCCCAGCCGTAGCCATGCCACGTGCGCCCCACTGGCTCATGCCTACACCATGTCCCCAACCACTGCCGCTAAAGACAAAACTGGTGGGTACGGCATTGATGCTCCTAGTGCCCGCAGCACCTTGGACAACATAAGTTTCTCTAGCTGGCAAAGCCTGCTGCCCCGCGGCCGTGGCTACATGCATGTTTTGCAGCGACGACGCTCTACCGACCGACTGGCCCTGGTGAACAAACAACTGCGGGAGTGTGGCTGTTACATTGTACATGGTAGAACGTAAGGCAAACAACCCTGCACTGCCGTCAAAAAGGCGAGCCTGCTGTCTCGTGTAAGTGACTGAGCCCCTAGTCCCATTGATAACGAGCTCTGCCACCCGGCCAGACTGGTAGCGCCTCGCCACATGTAGCGAAAGTATCGTCCCCACATCGCCCCTATTATGGCGCACAATACTCTGCATGGTCTCTTGGGTGATTTCATTATGCCAGGTGGTATGTGTGCTACCTGCCGCCGCCGGAAAGGGATCGGGCACCCCGACCAGAAAACTCTGCGGCGTACCGCCCCACACATTCTCTACGTTTTCGGTATGTCCGCCGCTGTCTGAGTGGTAGAAGGTGGCGGCTGGGCGACCGTTAGCTAAGATTATCACTCCCCGCGTCTCGTCCACCGCGCGGCTCGATGCTTCGTGTTCCCAGGCTACCCCGCCATAGGCTTGACAACAAGTGCTCAGGGTACACAAATCAAAGCCGTCCGCACCATGACGATTACGATTGGCATAAGCATAGGTCCTAGCCACCACGGCTTGCGCCTTTAGTGCTTCGAGGGGCCACGAGGCGGGCATCTCGCGCGGCACAACGCCCTTAAGATAATCGTCAACGTCCATAATGCCGACCACTAAGAAGCGATGCGCACTATTGACGGCAAACTCAAAAATACCTCGGTGCAGGCGCCCATCTATACTCATGGCTACATCTAGGCCCTGCACGATCTCCGCGCGCAAAACCCTACGCGGAAGATTGGCAAAAGTAAACAAATGCCTGCCGTCCTGTCGAATCACTTCAATGCGCCGAAAATCTGTGGGGACTTCGCTAAAAGTAAAGAGAGGCAGAACTACGGCTAGTTCCGCGCGCAGACGGCTAAGCCCTACGGAGTCTAACTCCCTGCCAGCGGCTAGGCGGTAGGTGCCGTCGAAGAAAAGCGTAGTAGAAATACCGGCAGCAACGAGGCTGACCCTCTGCAACTCGGCTTCAGCACGGGTAGAAAAGGCATGATCAGTGACGAGGAACATAGCTCCACGCACGTTACCCTCTATACCGGCTTGCCGCAGGGATAGCAAGGCTTCACTCGCCTGCGCAGCTGTGAAAAATAGTCCTCCCACTGCCAAAAACCCTGCGCCTTCTTGCACCACAAAGCTAGGTTGCAAGCTTGCTGGCCAGCGTCCCAGGGTTGTTTGGGCTTCAGCTAATGTAGAAAAGGGCCCGACTTGTAGGCGAATGGCCTCGCGTTCTATGCGCCAAGAGCCTGCGTCGTCGACCATAATTTCAACGGTGTTCTCGAGAAAATCGGCCATAAAGAACCGCACCTGCCCACTGTAGCGTAGCGTTGCGGCAGGTAGAGTTAAATTGCCACTGTGCAGACCAATGCGAAATGTACTCGCCAAGAGTGGTCCCCCATCGGCAAAGAGGGGGCTACCGTACCAGAGAGGCAGGCCCAAGAGCAGGGCGCCAATGAGGCCAATGATGAGTAGGCGAGACTTGGCGTTAAGAAACGACATGGTGCATCCCTCTCCTTCACACAAGGTAAGTGCTGATTTCGACGACTACGCAAAAGTTCCTCTAGGGCTCAACTAGTAAATATTGCCTAGGATTTGGGCTTAGGTGGCACAAGGGCCTTTTCGGCTAGGCGTTCGCGTTCACTCAGAAAACAACCGCAGTATTTCTGTCGATACAGGGCGCGCTCACGGGCGAGTTGGTAAGTGAGCTTAAAGTAAGAACGCCAGTCGGCATAGTGGAAGGCTACGCCGTAGCGCAGGGCGGCCACCTCCCCCGCTCTCTTAATCTCGTCATGCTGCTGAAAGGGACTAATTAGGAGTGTGCTACTAAAAGCGTCATAACCCTCGCGCACGGCGATTTCGGCCACTCTACTTAGTCGCAACCCGTAGCAGAGGTAGCAGCGCTCCGCGAGATCTGTTAGGGTGGCGGCTTGCCAACTTGCTTGGCTGCATTTTTCGTCAAGGCCTAACTCGAGGCCTACACTCTGGCAAAAAGTCTTTGCGCCAAGGAGTCGCCGCTCGTACTCTTCGGGCGGATGGATGTTAGGGTTAAAAAAGTACCCAGTCAGCTCATGCCCCGCCTCGCGCAAATGTTTAACAACGTAGGTCGCACAGGGGCCGCAACAAATGTGGAGTAAAAGGCGCACTACCACAACCTCTGCTGCCGAGAGGAGTCTGGCGGCTCTTGCTCCAGGTAAGCCCAACCTAGGCGCGTAACCACCCTGCCGCGGGGGGTGCGCTGAATAAACCCTAGCTGCAAGAGGTACGGCTCGATCACGTCTTCGATGGTCTCCGTGGCTTCGCTAACAGCCGCGGCCAAGGTGTCTAAGCCCACGGGTCCCCCCTCAAACTTACTGATCATGGTCGCCAGCAGCTTCTTGTCGGTTCCATCTAGCCCTAGGGCGTCAACCTCTAGGAGAGCAAGGGCGGAATCGGCCAGCCTCGCCGTTATGCTGCCCTCCCCCTTGACCTGGGCAAAATCACGCACGCGCCTAAGCAGGCGGTTTACTACACGAGGTGTACCCCGCGAGCGCTTGGCGATTTCTTGCGCACCAAGATAATCGATTTGGACGTCTAATATACGGGCTGAACGCATCACTATCTCTTCTAGTTCTTCGTGCGTGTAAAAGTCGAGGCGACTGATGACTCCAAACCTATCCCTGAGAGGGGACGAAAGGGAGCCCGCCCGAGTTGTTGCACCGATAAGAGTAAATTTGGGCAAATCCAAGCGAATGCTTCTCGCGCTCGGCCCCTTGCCAATAATAATGTCGAGGGCGTAGTCTTCAAGGGCGGGATAAAGCACCTCTTCAACCGCGCGACTCAAACGATGTATTTCATCGATGAAAAGGCAGTCGTATTCGGACAAGTTCGTTAATAAGGCCGCCAAATCTCCAGGGCGCTCAATAGCTGGCCCAGAAGTGATACGCAAATTTACGCCGAGTTCATTAGCGATGACAGTGGCGAGCGTCGTCTTGCCTAAGCCCGGAGGACCGTACAAAAGTACATGGTCGAGCGCTTCGCGGCGTAGGCGCGCGGCCTCAATAAACACCTGCAAATTGCTCTTTACTTTTGTTTGACCGATATACTCGCGCAAGTAGCGTGGTCTCAGGCTGCCTTCAATGTTTTCATCCCCCGCCTGCGGAAGGGGGTTTACTACGCGCTCTGCCATCTCTCTACCGTCCTTCTGCCATGGTTCTCAAAACAGCTTTTAACAGTTCCTCTACCGTCGCTTCAGCCCCAAAAAGTGCACGCGCCTGCTTGAGGTGCTTGTCCACCTCGTGTTCTTGATACCCTAGGCTCAGGAGCGCACCTAAAGCCTGTCCTAGAGCGCCACTTGTACTTAAGGGCTGGGCCCCTGTTGATAGCATGAACCCACCACCATCACCCATGTTGCGGGCGATTTTCTCCTTTAACTCGAGTATCAAGCGTTCCGCTGTCTTCTTGCCTATGCCCTGCACCTTGGTTAGCCAGCCTACATCGCCCGTGACGATCGCACCATAGATTTCGGCCGAGCTGCCTGCACCGCATATGTTGAGGGCCGCCTTAGGCCCGATCCCCGTGACAGTCAAAAGCATTTCAAAAAGGGCTAGCGCCTCCATTTCGGGAAAGCCATAGAGGGATAGCTCGTCTTCTCGAACCAGAAGATAAGTGTAGAACTTAACTGTATCCTCAAGGCGCAAGGGCTCGAGAGCGCGCTGCGCGGTAAAAATACGGTAACCTATGCCATTATTATCAATAATAGCGGCCTGGGCCGTCTTAGCTCTTAGTAGGCCGGAAATATAGCTGTACACTAGCGCTGCCCCCCTTTCCCTATGGCCTGGGAGAACCGATATGACTGCAAATGACAGAGCGCTATCGCTACAGCGTCGGCAGCATCATCCGGTCTAATGATCTCTTTTAATCCCAGCATGGATTGCACCATGCGCTGGATTTGCCCCTTATCCGCTCTGCCAAAGCCCGTCAGTGCCTGCTTGACCTGCAAAGGGGTGTATTCAGCCGTGGGTATGTTCTGATTGGCCAGCGCTAAGAGTATAACTCCTCTCGCTTGCGCTACCGCTAGCGCTGTGGTCACATTGGTATTAAAAAACAGTTGCTCAACCGCAGCCGTGTTGATTTTGCCCTCCACAAGAACCGCCGCTAATTCGTTAAAGATGATCTGTAAGCGCTCTGCTGCGGGAAGAGTGGCTGGGGTGCGAATGCAGCCTACGCGTTGGAGCTGTACTTTGTTGTTTATCTCTTCTACAACGCCAAAGCCGGTCAAAGCTAGGCCTGGGTCTATACCTAGGACCAACATCCCTATCCCCCCTGAACATTAGTTCGCCACTTGCCTCGAGATACCTTCATAATTCAAGCCAACAAAAGACCGGCTTGCGCCGGGGCCTCATTAGCTCTAATTTAGAGTCTTGGGATGGGTGGCAGGCGTTTCTTATGTGTGCTGGTAGCCGCTAAGCTATCTACCCTTTCTTTTATGTGGGGGGCGGCGTCACCTATGAGTATGTACTCATCTAGCTCCCTGTAGGTAAGCCCCATTTCGCCCTCATCGGTCTGCCCAGCCCACAACCCCGCCGTGGGTGGTTTATCAATTATAACTTGTGGTACACCCAAGTACTTTGCCAACTCGCGCACTTCAGTCTTGACCAAGCCAGCGAGAGGCATGAGGTCAACTCCGCCATCCCCATACTTGGTAAAGTAGCCGATGGTCAGCTCGCTACGGTTACTGGTGCCCAAGACTAGGTAGGCATGGATACTAGCATAGTAGTAGAGAGCTGTCATGCGTAGCCGCGGTTTGACATTAGCTAGGGTTAGCTCTGGCACCACGGGCCTACCCTGCTGTCCTAGGGCGAGAGTGGACACCAGCTGGTCAAAAGCGGACGACAAATCAACTGTAAGCATTTCGAGGCCAAAGGTCTCTGCTGTGAGCGCGGCATGCTCACGATCTAGCGGGTTTGAATGGCATGGCAAGCATACCGCTAGAGCCTTGTGGGGGAAGGCGCGCTTCGCGAGCCCTGCCACCACGGCCGAATCGATACCTCCACTAAGTCCAAAGACGACGCCCTGCATGTTTGCCGACTCAACCTGCTTGGTAAGCCAAGAAACGAGTTTGCTCGCTACCGTGGAAGTTTCTATGAGAAGTTCCCCCTTACTACACGTTAAAGCGAATACTGAGAATATCTCCATCCTGCACGATGTAGTCTTTGCCCTCGAGCGAAAACAGACCTTTTTCTTTTACTTTGGCAGGCGACCCTAAGGTCTCCATATCTATATAGCGCATCAATTCGGCCCTAATAAAGCCGCGTTCGAGATCGGAATGAATTTTACCTGCAGCCTGCTTGGCTGTGCTGTGGCGACGTATGGTCCAGGCTCGTACTTCGTCTTCTCCTACTGTAAAAAATGAGAGCAACCCCAGCACGTCATACGAGGCCTTAGCAATGCGGTCAATACCAGGCTCGGTGATACCAAGCTCCCGCAAGAACTCCTGTCTCTCTGATTCTTCAAGTTCAGATAGCTCCACTTCCGTGTTAGCAGAAAGGAGGATAATGGGCCACGCGTAGCTAGCAGCATAGGCCATAAGCTCTGCCTTACCCGAGTAATCCATCGTAGACAACTGACTCTCGTCGAGATTAATGACCAAGATCATGGGTTTGTCCGTTAAGAAAGTGTACTGCGTGAGTGCATGGCGCTCTAGAGCACTAAGTGAAAGTGTATTTAGGGGGCGTTCGTTCTCAAGGTGGGTGAGGATTTTTTCGAGTAAGGCGATTTCTTCCTCGGCTTGAGGTGGGCGTTTTTTCCCCTCTTTAAGTCGAGTTAACCTCTTGTCAACAAAGGCCATATCAGCCATAAGCAGTTCGTAAGAGACGGTTTGCACGTCTCGCAAGGGAGACACGCTACCTTCGACATGCTCACAGTCACTGTTATTAAAGGCCCGCACCACATGTACCAAGGCGTCCACCCTGCGCACCGACTCGAGGAAGGCATTACCAACCCCTTGCCCCTCGGATGCGCCCCTAACTAAGCCTGGCATATCCATAAACTCTATTTGAGCATAGGTGGTCTTCTTAGGTCTGTAAAGTGCGGTGAGAAAATCGACCCGGCGATCTGGCACCCTAGCCATACCAAGATTGGCCTCTGTCTTACCAGAGAAAAAAGCGCTTGTTTGGGCCCTAGCCCCTGTCAGCAAGTTAAATACTGTCGTTTTTCCGGACATGGGTAGCCCGATTATACCGCATGATGGCATCTAGTTGTTACCGCCTTCCTGTTCCTCCGTGTAGATTGAGCTGATCTCCTCGATAGAGTCACCGATAATGCGCTGAATATCATTGTATATAGTGGCAAATTTAGCTTCGGCTTGCAAATACTCTCGCACAATGCTATTGAGTGCGACTATTTCAGATAGCCGTTGCATCGCCTGAACTTGCTCTGACTCTGGGGCTTTCCCAGACATGAGCTGTGCCTGATAGGCTATTTCTTTACGCCTGTAATCAACAAACATCTTGTAGGCGGGTTGGTCTTCTTTGAGCTTGCTTTGCCATTGTTTAAGCGTGTGAAATTCGGGGGTCGCCCTCAGGGCTCGCGCTAATTCGTGTGCTTTGTCATGTATGAGCATAGATCCACCTCCAACATTCCTTGCGGATATTATATACTACTTGAAGGTGACTGCACCATCTCTACAGGGAGGAAAGCCATGCCAAAGCACTTTTTCGTCACCGGAGAAGAAGAGAGTCTGTCGGCCCTCATGAACGCGTGCTGCCAGGGGAAACGTAACTACAGCACCGTCAGTCGTAATGAAATACGCCAAATTCTCGCTCGCGGCAGGCGCGGAACAGCAGGGAAACTGTTGATGCTTAGTGACGAGCACCGCCCGCTCGGTGCCTGCCATGTTTTTACTCTCGGCAAAGAGCGACAGGGCTACCTCGCCTACCTTTTATCTGTGCCAGGTGAAGAACATATGGTCTGGCCTCTGCTTATCGATGCCGCGCACAGTGCGCTGTCTGCTGCTACCAGCATCACTATTGGCTCACCTTACACTCCCCTGTATCAAGCTGTCGAGGGGCGCTTCCAACCCCTGTGGGGAGGAACCGAGACTCTCGAAGTAAGTGGCGCGGACACATTACTGAAAGAGTTTCTCTGGCAAAGGGGATATGTTGACCGAGAAAACTATGTTACCATGACCAAGCAATTGTCCTTTTTAGAGCAGGACAGCACCCTTAGTTTAAGATTGCTGCCAGATGGCCTAGTGTTCGAGATTTTGCGAGGGGACGACTGTTGGTACAATGCCTATGACTGGTATGGGCAAAACTCCGCCGGGGAGTTCGGTCTGCGTAACGAATCACTTTCAGCCTACGTCTTACGAAAAGGCCATCGCATTATCGGTCATACCGCTTGGTATCCCATGCTTCAGGCAGGGAGCGCGGCATTATGCGATTTTGAGGTGAGGAGGGAGGCTAGGGGACAGGGTATAGGCAAACTACTATTAAGGCATACCCTGCAGCAACTTCGGCGCGACGGCTACCGTACTTGTGAGCTCTTCGTCAACCCGCGCCAAAGCCCTGAAGCTCACGCCCTCTACCACCGCGCTAGCTTTCAAGACGAGGCTACTTGGCATGAATTAACAAGACCCGGTTAAATATTAATTTAATTTTTTATTGACTGGGAGGAAATATAACTAGTTTAACGAAGTATAATATAAGCGTTAAGGCAAGTTCTTCATTTGCTTCTGGGGGGAGAGATAGTGATGGACTGCCGAGCAACTCTTAACTTAGCATTCAAGGAGGTCGGTCAAGTGAAGAAAATCGCAATTGCCCTTATGGTGGCTGTCATGGCCATCGTCTTACTCGTAGGCTGCCAGCCCGCCCGAGTTTACAATGATGGTACATTCACAGCCTTTTCTGACGCCACAGACAGAGGCTACATGGAAGTAGAACTGACTATTAAGAACGACAAAATTACTGAAGCCCATGTCCGCGGTTTTGACGGTCTAGCCTTAGAAAAGACAGAAACCTACCGCCATCAACCCTTCCTCACCGCCAAGGCGGAACTCCCCAAGCGTATCGTAGCGCAAAACAGCTGGGACATCGACTTGGTCTCCGGCGCTACTGCTTCTTCAAACCAAGTACGCATGGCCGCACTAAGGGCATTGCAAAAAGCGCGCGTCACCCCCTCCACCACCGCGCAGTTCTTTGACGGCACCTACATGGCCATGTCAGACCGCGGCCAGTTAGGCTGGGCCATCGCTTGGGTCACTATCGGCAACGACAAGATCACGAATGTTGTCATCCATGAAACAACCGCTGCCAGAGATGCTACCGGCGCAGTTATCCCCGACCAGTTCGTACGCAAGAACGTAGACGCTGCGAGCCCCGATTTCTACGCTTTTGCTCCTTACCATGAGGCTAGGGTTGAACTCCCCAAGCGTTTTGTGGCTGCGAACAGTGCCACTGTAGACGTCTTTACCGGCGCAACCATCACCTCAACTAACGCCATGGCCGCTGTTGCCCGCGCCCTTGAAAAGGCCAAGCGCAGATAACTAAAACGCCCACCCGTATCCTCCCAAGAGCAGGCGAAAGCCTGCTCTTTTCTCTTGGCCAGTAGCCTAGCCGACTGAGTCTCTGCGAAGTATAATCTTCGTAGTGACAGAGGAGGATGGCTATGAGCTACATGCTAGAAGATCTACTCGCCAAGCTACGCCCTAGGACCGCCGAAGGTCGCGTCGCACGCTACATTCCGGAGCTTTCTAAAGCCAACCCAGCAAGTCTAGGCGTTGCCATCTGCCATGATGACGGCATGGTCGAGACTTGTGGTGATACGGCCGTTAAATTTACCCTGCAAAGCGTATCTAAGCCCTTTGCCCTAGCCCTAGCCCTAGCCCTGATGGACAATGGCAGAGAAGCTGTATTCTCACGCATCGGCATGGAGCCTACGGGCGATTCTTTTAACTCACTGATGAAGCTTGAGACTTTTTCCTCGCTTAAGCCAGTTAATCCGCTTGTCAACGCAGGGGCCATCGCCACGACGGCCTTAATAAAGGGCAGTTCCCCCGCGGAGAAATTTGCAAGGATACTCACGTTTATACAGGAGCTCGCCCCTAGTTGCCATGTTGGTTTTAATGCTGACGTCTATAAATCGGAAAGCCTAACGGGTGATCGCAACCGCGCTATCGCTTACTTCTTGCGCGACATCAAGGCCATCGACGGCCAAGCCGAGGAATGCTTAGACTTGTACTTTCGCCAGTGTTCCATCGAGGTGGACTGCGTAACGCTAGCACACCTCGGGCAGAGCCTGTCTGTTATGAGGCCTGGGCAGTGCCGCATCCCCCCTGCCTATGCTCGCATCATACGTACTTTTATGTTCACTTGTGGGATGTACGATGCCTCGGGCGAGTTCGCCATTAAAGTAGGCATACCCGCTAAGAGTGGTGTTTCGGGTGCCATTATGGGGGTGGTGCCTGAGAGACTAGGCATAGGCGTCTATGGGCCCGCTCTCGACCCCAAGGGGAACAGCGTGGCCGGTGTAGCTGTGCTACAGGCTTTAAGTGAACAAAACGCCTGGCCCATACTCTAAAAGGAGGCGAGTGCTAAACAAAAGTTTTCTCGCCTAGCGAAACTTTGGCCAGAGTGTTGCGTACTACTTTGTAGGTCATACTACGCTTAGGGGAGGTATTTGGCTGTGGACCACAGGACTAAACGACTGACCATCATCATCTGCTTGGCGGCAGTCGGCGTCGTCGCCGCTTTTCTGTTGCTGACACCCCCCACAGTCAGCCTACCGATAGCCCATACGGAGGCCTTAAGACAGGTCGTGCCACTTGAAGTATGGGAGAACAGCACCCAAGTGGTACGCCGCCACCACGACGGCTACCTGGTTGAATTATCTCCAGCGGGTGATACCACGCGCCCCGTTACCTACACTTACAGAGTACGAGATGACTTAACGGTCGTAGATAAACAGGTGGCGGTCGGATATGGCAGCAACTTTCCCCTCAACATGACCCTAGCCCTGTTCTTTGGCTGCATACTGCTTTTTTACGCGCTATCGGTTTATCGAGTTGAGCGTCGCCGTCGGGCGCAGTGCGGCCCACCTAGAACCACCAAAAACAAAAAATGAGACCGCGGCCTCATTTAACTTGGGGATAGGTATAGTAGAGCAAGAAGCATAAAGAGCATGCCGGCCCCGAGACCTAAGGCTCCCAAACCTACATGTAGGTAGAGAGGGGTCTTATTCTTTTGTGTTAAAGAATACCCAATAAAGGCTACTCCGGCGAGCAGATGGAGTAGGGTAAAAAAATAGAGCATGTTGACCTCCCCTAGTGATAAATACTGATGTCTACAGGTTCGGGAATGATGATTTGTTTAACGCATTCAATAGCATAGTCGTCAGTCATGCCAGCCACGTAGTCAGCCACTATGCGAACGGGCGTAGCCTGCTCTGCCCTGTAGTGCGACTCCATTCCTGCTAAGAAACTACCAAATTGGCGCTCTAGACGTATGACCCCGGCTTGATAGAGCGCGATATCCCACTCATGGGCCGAGAACAACGCCAGCAGGTAGTCGAAAATACCATCAATAATGCGCTGACAAAACACGCGGTAACGCTCCATGCGCGGGTGGCGGTAAATGCGCTGCTTGTTAAAGGCATAGAGCCGATGGATGATGTCCATCCGCAGATCGGAAAAGCCAATGTAGTCTTTACCACAGGATTCTGCCACCACATCGGCCACCAAGGTGCCTATAATCTGACCGTTCGTCGAGCCTAAGGCTTCGCGCACGAGCGGATCAACTTCACCGATGGTGATGAATTTTGCGGTGATGGCGTCTTCGAGGTCGCGCCCTAGGTAGGCGATTTTGTCGGCGACGCGCACCACACAGCCCTCAAAGGTAGAAGGCATGTGCCCCCGATCCACCAAAGTCGCCAAATCTTTTTCGGCATGAAGGGGGTACAGTCGTTGCTCAAAACTCTCACCACAGTGCGAAACGAGACCGTCACGCACAGCATAGGTGAGGTTTAAACCTTGGCCCTCCCTAGCGAGCACGTCGACCACGCGTAGGCCATGTAGTTCATGAATAAACCCGCCCGCGGCGACTGTTCTCTTGTTGAGCACTCGTTCTCCCTCATGGCCGAAAGGCGCGTGCCCTAGGTCATGAGCGAGCGAGATGGCCTGTGCCATGTCAGAATCTAAGTCTAAGGCCCGACAGATAGTTGCGGCTATGGTGGACACATGCAGCACATGTTCAATGCGCGTACAAATATGATCGTTTTGCGGAGCATAAAAGGCCTGTGTCTTATGTTTAAGCCGACGAAAGGGCGTGGAATGAATTATGGCTGTGACGTCGCGAAAGTAATCTCCCCTAAGATCGGTCTCGCGGGGGGTACGGCGCGATTTTAATAGCGCCTCAGGAAGACTGTTCCTCATCTGTGGACCCTTCATCTCTCGCATCCCCTCCACCCTGCGCATTTGTTTCTCATATACCGCTTCTCACTTCTCGCCGCGCATTTAGACCTTCGGCCAGTGCTAAAAAGCTGAGAACCGAAACCAGCTGACACTTGGCCTGCCACTCCCGTGCGACTAAGCGAGCAGCCGCCTTACGCGCTTGTTCATCGATAGACACTACCCCATAGTAATGCAGCAGCTTCGATTTGTCTAGTTGATGCGGCATGCTTAAGTCGACATGGAGACGTAGACATTGGGCCTCGACTTCGCGCAATTCACCAAAGATAAGAGCAGAGAGACCTTTTTCCAGGGCATCAGCAAAGTGTTGTTGCGAACCTGGTGACAACAGGACTGTTTCCGGGCGCAAGTGAAGAGCTTTACACAGCAGCTCTAAGTAGTGCTGAAGCTGTTCTCTGGTCAAGCCGACCACAGCGGGCAGTTCTTCCCCTGTTACCTGGCGCAAGGCCTTAATGAGCATGCCTATTCTCTGTAGAACAAGCAACATGTTATCAGTTGCTCGCTGCTCTATAGTCATGGGCACTGGCAATTTAGCACGATGGAGTTCGAGCTCCGCTAAGCCGCGTGAAGTAACAAACACTAAGGGCAGCGACTTATCACCTAGGCTTACGTGGCGCAGTTCAAGCATGCCTAGCTGCTGTAGGGCATTAAAAGACTGCAGTAGCTCTTGTTGCTCGGCATCTTTTAAGATGGCAAAGAGATTACTTACCCCTTGCTGGGCCGCTAGAGATAATGTGCTCGGGCTTGCTTGACCGAGAAGAAAGTTGACCACACCGCTACGGCCACGCCGTCCGGCAAAAGCTTCAGCACAGCGCAGAAGGTACACACGCACTTCTTCCTGGCTCACCTTGTCCACCGCCCTAATTTCTTCTTTAGTGCAAGTTCGGCATCCTTCACCTATTTCCTGCTAGTAACCCTAGACCGAAACCCAAGACGTGCGACAAGGAAGAGGAGCTTGCCCAATGTAGGCGCAAGCTCCTCTCTTTACAGGGCCTTCTCTGCTTTTTCGGCACGAGATGCCGGTCTAATGAGGATGAGTGGGGTTTGTTCTCCGCCCTGACCAGCGGGGTTGTCGCGAATGAGGGCCTTGAGCGTGGGTCTAGGGTAGGGGATGCCCGCGGAATGGCCTAGGATTTCTACGTCGAGATCATTGGCATCCACTACCATGCAGTGAATTCCGAGAGCCGACTGGATTTCGTTACAGACGGCATCAGGTTTATCCGGCACCAACACACCCTTAGTTAAGTAATAGTCAAAAGCATCGGCACAAAAACCATCGATGCCAGCGATGCCATGCCCGGCGATGCGGTAGAACATGCCCCTGATGCCAAGGGGTCGGGTAATTGCCGCGACCGCTGCCGCCAGAAGGATGCGCGGCAAGCCCGCCAAACGAATGGCAATTTGCATCTTGTAAGGATTGCCCACGGATTCACCTGCTGGCGTCATATGGACAAAACGAGAGAGCAAGCGCGCCCACCAGCCAATCTTAATATCCTCCATGTCTAAGATGCGACCCTGACAGAGGGCCACAATTTTCTCGCTCAACGATAGGATATCTCCCTCTTGGTACAAGGGGCTGACATATTGACGGACCAGCTCAATGTAACTCTCGCCTGGAGTTACAAAGTGTGTCTTAATGGCATGGCGTAAGTAGGTCGCGCCAAGAACCTCAATCGAGACCTTCTTACCTGGGTTCGCGCAAAAATCATTCACAACCGTCGCCCCTTTGCCTAAATCGTCACTATTTTCTACTGAGTAGCGAACACTAGCTCCATGGTCCGGCGAAGCTCTGTTCCATCGGCATTCATGATGTAGATGACGAAAGACTCACCCTGTCTTTCGATAAATGCTATACGCCGCCCATCGGGAGACCATCGCGGAAAGAGCTTCGGTGAAGTGGTAAAGGTCAGCTGTCTAATATCTTCTCCCCGCGCGTTCATGACAAACAAGTCTTGCCCCGAACCCGCCGCCCGGTCACTGACGAAGACTACGGCCGTGCCGGCAGGCGAAAACTGTGGGCTAGCATTACTGCCCCCGAGGAGAAGCCTCTCATGCACAAAGGGAGACACTTGTAGCACGTATATGTCGCGCGGATAGAGAACGATGTTGGCCTCTATGTCTCGCGCTTCCCATGTACTGTAAACGAATCGACCATCGCTCGCCGATTGATGCCCCGCATAAAAATTATGCACTAACCCTCCCTGCGAAAGCTGGCGTTCTTCCCCGGAGACGAGGTCTGCCTCCCAGAGGTCGTAGCGAAAATTATGGGAGTGAATATACTCCCCAAAAGTACTGAGAAAGTACAAACGGCGCGAATCGGCGCTAAAGCCAAGGAAGCGCACGGAACCTCCCTCAGGACTAACAAGTTGTGCCTCTTGCGTCGTGAGGTTGTAAACCCACAGACTCTGGTAAATGTCCGAGTGGGCATCCGACCTACCGGTGACGCCATAGAGAGCCAACATATGACCGTCGGGAGAGAAACTAGGCGAACTAGGCATAAGTCCCTGCATGGGGAGCTCGACCTCTGTCGTAGTGTAGCTAGCTAGGTCAACGAGGTGCAACCTAGGTTCACCGACACCCCCCACAAAGGCAATGCTCGTCCCGCTCTTGTTAATTGTTGGCTCAAGTTGATAGCCTGGAGCATCACTAAAACTTTCAACCTCCCCACTGTAAATGTTCAGCGAGTGCAGTCTAGGCACCCCACCACTTTCGGCAGTAAAAAGCAAACTCCGGCTGTCCGGCATCCACAGGAGTGTCTCCAAATTGTTGTAGGCCTGCGAAAGTACTTTGGTTCTAAAGACCAGCGAAAAATCTGGGAGCAAGTTCCCTGCTCGATCGCTCGGATGGGTAGCAAAGCTTACGCGATAGAGAGTGTCCGGTGCAAGAGGTTGCAAAGGCAGGAGTCGCAACTCATTACCTTGCCACTCTAACCGAACTTCGGTCGAAGGGACCACTCGCAGCAATCTTAGTACGTCTTCTTTGTCCATGGGCTCGGTAAAGGTGATAGAAATAGTGCTCTCAAGCGGCACCCCTTCACTATGGGGCACAGGCGAAACTTTGACAACTGCGGGGGGCGTGGTATCGCGACTACAGCCAAGCAGTGAGAAAACCAGGACTACCGCAGACAAAGCAAGACCAAGTTTGCGCATATTGATGCTCCTTTTCGCGTTTTCTCTGTGCTTTAGCAAATTTCTCTCTCTAAGAAAAGTATACTTGTCTAGGCAGAGTGACGCTAGTAAGTTAACAGATCTCTGTCCTGCCAATCCGTAATAAACATGTGCCCGGGCGCGTGAGTTATAACTAGCTGTGGTTTAGCACGCATTATTACAGCTTGCGGTGTGCACCCGCAAGCCCAGAACACAGGGATCTCACCGGGTAAAACATCAACCGCCTCACCCATATCGGGCTTTGACAGGTCTACGATGCCTAAGCTAAGCGGGTCACCAATATGCACGGGGGCCCCGTGCACAGCGTGGTAACGCGAAGTTACTTGCACCGCCTTAGCTACCATACTCGGTAACATGGGGCGCATACTCACTACCAGTGGACCCTGCATAATGCCTGCCGTTTGGCACGGTCTATTGGTAATATACATAGGCACGTTGCGCTGCATAGTGATATGTCTAACTTCGATGCCCGCTTCCTGCAGGGCTGACTCAAACGTAAAGCTGCAGCCCAGAAGGAAGCTGACAAAGTCGTTTTGCCAGTACTTACTGATATCAGTCGGCTCATCAATTAGTTCACCATACCGATAAACTCTATACTTGGGCAGGTCGGTCCGCAAGTCTGAGCCAGGGGCAGTCTCTTTCGCCTCATAGCAGCCCAATTCGGTTACTTCGAGGATGGGACAAGGCTTTGGATTGCGCTGGCAAAAAAGCAGAAAATCATAGGCCAACTCTTTTCTCAGTATGACCAAGTTAGCTTGTGCCAAGCCAGGGGCGAGACCAGCTGTAGTTGCCACCTCATGCCCCGCACGAAACAGCTCACGCCATGCTGCTCCACTCCTGCTCGCCATATTGCTAAAGCTCAAATCTCGCTCACCTCCGCACGGACTCTACTTCCCTGTAGTAAAACCTGAAAGATGCGACTAGGAGCGGGGCGCCTTGGCAGGCGAGCCAGCTTGTCTTCGCTGTTAACGAGTGCCTGCACGGCTGCCTCATAGTTTACGGCCACAAATTGCACTCTATCCTGTGGCTTCATTTGCCCGAGCAGCGATAAGTCGGCACCAATGACGGTAGCAATTTTAGCGTATCCTCCTGTAGTCTGCCTATCAGCGAGCATGATCGTCGGTTGTCCATTCCCTGCCACCTGAATACTACCTGGAGCGATACCATCGCTAATTACGTCAGCCATGCCTGAGCTAACGAGCACTTCCCCCGCCAGCCGGTACCCCATGCGGTCTGCCTGATGTGAAATCTGATAACTACCCGCACACAAGGTTTCTAAAGTCGCGGCCGGGAACAAACTGCTTTGTGGGCCTAGCATCACCCGTATAGGCGTCACAGCTACGGGTAGCACTGACTGATCCTCTTGCAGAGCAAAGTTTCCCACTGTCTTAAGGCGTTCGCGAGTAGCGGCAACAAGGGGCAAAACATCTCGTGCACGCAGTACTCGTCCGTGAAAACCACCCCAACCGCCACCGAGAAAGGTGGAACGACTGCCCAAAAGAAGCGGCACGTCAAGGCCCCCCGCCACACAGAGATAGGCTCGCGCACCTCTTTCAACCTCGCCAAGACTTAACTCATCGCCTTCACCGAGGTAGAGCGCCTCCCACTGTGGAACACGCTGACCATTCTTAAACACCTTTAACTTCGCACCTGTCACGGCCATAACGGTCTCACCCCTGACTTTGAGCCTTGGCCCCTGCAGGGTGACCTCAAGCGCGGCCAAGTGATCCTCATTGCCGACCAGGCGGTTGCCAGCTCGCAAAGAATAAGTATCCATCGCGCCCCCGACTGGAACACCAAATTGCTGGTAGCCCTGCCGCCCTAGATCTTGCACCGTGGTCAGGAAACCTGGGTCGAGGACAGTAAGGCTAGCCATGAGACACCTCCATCAGCTCAGTGTGGGGACTGAACTGCCCCGCCCGGAGAAGAGCGACGATGGTATGATATTCAGATAAGGAAACTGACCTAAACCGCACCCATTGCCCCGCCCGAAGTAGACTTGGTTGGCTGCGGTGGGGGTCAAAAAGGCAGAGTGGGGTATGCCCTATAATCCGCCACCCGCCTGGGCTAGCGAGCGGGTAAACACCGGTCTGCTGCATGGCGATGGCGACTGAACCTGCTGGCACCTTGGTGCGTGGCACTTTGAGGCGCGGCAGGGAGAGCCGCGGGTCGAGCCCGCCCAGGTAGGGGTAGCCCGGCAGAAATCCGATCATGTAGACAGGATAGGGGCGTGACGTATGCAAAAGAATAACCTCGTCAACAGACATCGCTGTTTCTTTGGCCACCTCTAGCATGTCTAGGCCCCACTCTCCACCATACAAGACCGGTATTTCGACTACTTCTTGACTCTCAATAGAGCACGAGAGGGACAAAGTGCCCATGCTCTCGCATACCTCCCGTAGCTCACTCCGCGTGATAGATAAAGGGCAGTAAGAAATCATAAGAGAGCGATAGGTGGGCAGTACTTCCCGTAGCCAAGGGGCACCGAGGTTTTGCAGCGCTTTTCCTAGAGCGTGCACCTCACGGTTAATACTCGGGTCAATGGTATCGCCAAATTCAACGATAAGATGGCTTTCACCGGCGTCGAAATAATGTCGCATATCCTTAGCCTCGGGTAAGGGGAGAGAGGGCTACGCCTAGCTCAGTCATGAGCGAGCGAAGGCCACTGGCGAACTCGACCGCCGGCGCACTGTCGCCATGCACACAAATGGTATCTGCCGCAATAGCCACTTTTTCTCCCGTCAGAGACGTGACACAGCCCGTGGTGAGCAGTTCTCGTACCTGTTCCTTGGCCTCAGCAAAACTGTGATAAAGTGCCAGAGGATGGCTACGCGGCACCAAGCTACCATCTGCATGGTAGCGTCGGTCGGCAAAGGCCTCGCGCGCGACACAGAGCCCTTCGCTGAGCCCAGCCTCAATAAGTTTGCCACCGGCAAGACCAACTAGAGTCAGCCCCCCGTCAACTGCGCGTACGGCCCGCGCCACGGCAGAGGCTAAGGTTATATCGGCGGAAGCGGCATTGTAGAGAGCCCCATGAACTTTAACATGAGTACCCTCTATTTTAAGAGACTTTGCTACACCAAGAAATGCCCCCACTTGGTAGACCACGGCATCGTAAACCTCACCGGGAGTGAGTTGCATGGGTCGTCGCCCAAACCCGATTAAGTCAGGATACCCAGGGTGAGCCCCAACACTTAGCTCTTTAGCTTTAGCCAGGGCTATAGTCTCACGCATAGTGCTAGGGTCGCCAGCGTGAAAGCCACAGGCGATACTAATTGACGAGACGTATGGCATGAGCTCGCGCTCAAAGCCTAGCCGATAAACGCCAAAACCCTCACCCATGTCGCAGTTAAGGTCACATGAAGTCATAGGCATCACAATTTGCTCTCCTTGGCTACGAAGCCTAGCTCCTGCGACAAGGCCCTCACCGAGCGCTGCAAGGCTCGGACTAAGTAATCGCGCTTTTCGGGGATAAAGCTTCCTAGAGGGCCGGCAATGCTGATACTAGCAACTACTCTATCGGTATGATCGCGAACTGGCATGGCTATGGCTGCTGTCCCCTCGTGCAGTTCGCCTAGACTAAGAGTATAGCCCTGCTCTCGCTCCTGCCTCATCACTTCTTCTAGAGCAGAAGCAGTAGCTGGGGTTGTGGCGGTGACAGCGACAAACTTAAGTTGCGCTACAATTTCGGCCCTCTCGCGCTCTGGCAAGAAGGCAAGCAAAGCGCGAGGGCACGCGCCAGCATAGAGAGGAGCACGGCGGCCGATGCGAGTGTAGAGGCGCACGGGGTGGCTCGTCTCCCTCTTTTCAATATAAACACCTTCTAAGCCATCGCGTATCACTAGGTTGACGGCCTGGTCTGCCATCACGGACAGCTCTTCCATGTAGGGGATGGCAGCGGCCCGCACATCGAGGCGTTCGGCGACCAAGTTACCTAATTCTAAGAGCTTCATGCCCAGACAGTAGGCCTTGCTCTTGTCGCGCATAAGAAAGCCCTTGTCTTCGAGCGTGTTAAGCAGACGCAAAGCCGTTGGCTTAGAGAGATCCGCGAGCTCGGCAACCTGTCGCAGGGTCAGACGAGGTCTCTCGACGGTGAATAGTTCGAGCACCATTAGTCCTTTGGCAAAAGTAGTCGCAATCGCCATGGCAGCCACCTCATTTCATTTGTTGGAATCCCGTTACCGATAACAACACTTACTTCGTGCCGCGTGGAAAAAATCCTGCTTTGCTACCGCAAATATAGCGCGACAGCAAAGCAGGAGATACGATAATGTCCTAGAATAGTCAGCTAGAGATGTGTTGCCCGATATGGCTCCTTAGCTCCACCAGCTCTGGTTGCCACCATGTAGTGCGCCGTACTGGCGCTAGCGCACAGTCGATTTCCCGCGCACTATTCAAGCGGTAGATAGGCCGCCCTAACTGTTGACAGAATGCTAACATCCAAGCCGTACCTCCCGCGATATGGGTGCTGTCAGAGACGACGATGGCCGCATCACAGTAAAGAGCCATGAGGAAATTGCGCTCTATGAGTCTTCGCCGCAAACTATTAACATCTTGGCAGGGCGTGGCGAAAGGTGTGACAAGTACTCCGCCCGCCGCTCGCAACTCTGCCGCTAGCGCCCAATTGCCACGGGGGTAGACTTGCTCTTGGCGAGAAGTAGGTAAAACGGCCACTGTTTTGCCTTGGGCGCGCACGGCCCCCGTTAGTGCCGCCGTATCGATCCCCTTGGCTAGGCCAGACATCACCACACAGCCATGGGCGGCCAAACCCTCGCCTAGCTGGTAGGCGATCTCGCTTTCTTTGCTCGAACATGCTCGACTGCCTATCACTGCAATCAGCACCGTGCACACCCCCTATCCCTGTAACACATATCTTATACCAAACATGCGTTCGTTGCAATTAATCGGAGGTGTCAAAATGCAAGTAGTTATTCTTGATTTAGGCAAAGACTCATACGCCATTGAAGCCTTGGCCGTCCAAGAAATTCTTCGCAAACCTGCGGTCGTGACTGTACCCGAGGCGCCGCCCTATGTGCTTGGCATTATAGATTTCCGGGGGCGGAGCATACCCCTTATTCACCTCGGGCGCTTGCTGTCACTGCCTACTGCCGGCGAGGGCTTGCGCGCCATTGTCCTAGAAGAAGAGGGGCACACCGCCGCCTTCTTAGTTGATGACGTCAGCGATGTCATCAATATCCCGGATCACGCTTTTGACCAAGTGCCGGCAGCCATTGAAGGCATGAGCTCGGTACCAAAAGCCGTAGCCAGACTTAAAGACCGCATGGTTATCGTTATCGACCCCGTGAAGTTGCTGCTCAATCTGCGCCGTTAACGAATAGTAGCAAGCACTTTCTACAACGGCGCCCGCTTCTCTTTACAAGCTACTTTTTAGACCGTCTTTCTCGCAGATAAGCCCCCTGATCTCAGCCAAGACTTGCTCCCGCCGTGCGTCAACTTGCGAAAAATCCATGTGCGGCACATAGTAAGTCTCTAGTTCATCATGCAGCGCCTTTGCCCGAGCCAAGAATGCGATGGCTTGAGCTAGGGCGCGTTTGCTTTCCGCGTCGACGTAAGCCATATCGGCACGCAGGGCTGCTAGACGAGTGGACTCCACTACTGCTCCTAGAACTTCATGACCACCTGATGGAGCTTGGTAAGAATGAGCTTCTCTGCTGGTAACTATAGCTAAGGATAGTTGCGGTATGACTAAATGTTCGACCACATCAGGCCGCATCACACAGTGGTAAGACTCCACGGTTAAACCGCTGCACAGTGCTCTACGACGCAGTAAATCAACTACGTATTCCGCACCTGTGCCAGGTTCGCCTAGAAGAACGACATGACGATTACAGTTTGCGGTGACCGAGGGCAGAAAATTGATCGGTCCGATGGGGGTGAGGGCGGTAGCAAAAAGATGCCGCTCTCTAGACCCCTGTACAAAGACCCTCTGCGGAAAGTGCTCGGCCTGTATAGTCGCCGCCACCTCGTTTAGTCGCGCTATATTAATAGCGCCTGTGTCCACAAAGTAACTCTGATAGTCATCATAGTAGTTGCGTGCTACCCTTAAAAAACTATAGGCTTTGCGAAATGACCGAGAAATCTCAGTAGTTATGCCCGTAATATTGTCACGGTGTTTGCGCAGTGAGGGTGTATGCCAGTACTCACCTAAATTGATGATTTCATCGACCACCCCTGGTAGTTTGGGGTCTACGACATGCGGCGATGTCCCGTCTAGAACACTGATGCCGTAGGCCGGGAAAGAAATCCCATCAAGGGAGTGGTAGTCGGCAGAACAATGGTGAAACTCCGTCTCAGAAATCTCATACTGTAACTCGGCCGCAATTCGCTTCATAAAGCTGCTTTTTCCCGAGCCAGGACCACCCTTAAGGACAAAAGTTTTGGTATTGTGCCCGCCACCAACGTAGTCGTAAAACGAAAAAAACCCACTAGGAGTGTTTCCCCCCGGGAAAAAATGCCTACCCACCAGTGTCATCCCCTCGCCTCCCATGCTCAATCTTACTCATATTATGTGCAAGACGAGGAGGACGCCACTAACTAGTAGACAGTGCGCCGAGCCCTACTGCCTCAGTGATGCAGGTGGCAGGTGGAGTTGACCGTCCGGACTTGCCATCTACGTGAACCGTGCAGGTATTCCAGGAGCGAAAAAGATGTATTGCCCACCATGAGAGCCGAATTGAAAGCAAAAAGCTCTGGCGGAGCCGACATAGCGTGCGCAATTATGGTACGCACACAGCCGCCATGCGTAAACAAGGCGATAGTGCCCCTAGTGTGCTCTTTAACTACATGCTCAAGGGCTGCTGAAGTACGTTGGTATAGGTCCCAGTAGGATTCCCCCTGGGGTCGGCGCGTATGGAGGCCATCTTCGCGCAACTGCTGACAGAGCTCTGGGTCTGCTAACTTGCACTGTTCGCTCGTCAAACCCTGCCACGTACCCACATTTATCTCCATCAAGCCAGGCAGCAGGGTCAGCCTGGCTGGCTGCTTCTCGGCTACTAACTCGGCCGTTTTTAGCGCACGAGCGAGCGGACTGCTGTAGATATGGTCAATAGTGTAGCGCTGGCTGAGCCAAGTGCCGAGCTGCTCTGCTTGCTTTACGCCAGTTTCATTCAAGGGAATATCCAGATGTCCCTGCAAGATATTGTTTTTATTGTGATCGGTTTCTCCATGTCTGACGACAATAATTCTTAGCATTGTGCACCTCCGCCGTAACTTGAACCACTACCTACTCTAGCAGATTTGCACATGAAGATAAAGACAAGCTCACTACTGCCCAATTTGTTCTAAGAGACCAATGAGCAAAGCCGTTCTCTCGGCCAAATGGGGAATGGATACCTGCTCATAGAGTGCATGCGCCCCGTCGCCAACTGCTCCGAGGCCATCAAGAGTTGGTATGCCGAGGGCCGCCGTAAAGTTGCCATCGCTGCCGCCACCGGCGCTCCCCTCAGACAGGGTTATGCCTAATGACGTAGCGACCGACTGGGCTGCGGCATAGAGCATGGCAATGCCTACACTTCTATCCATGGGTGGACGATTGAGACCGCCCGTAATGGTGACTGTAGTGCCCGGGGTATCGGCTACACGCCCCAAAATTTGGGGGATAACTCTCTCTGCTTCCGCCATAGTAGAAACACGGAGATCAACATGGGCCTCGGCTAAAGCGGCCACCACATTAGCGCGCGTTCCACCGGACACGACACCCACGTTGACCGTGGTGCCCTGTGCCATATCGGTCATAGCGTGTAGGGCGATTACTTGCTTGGCTAGCTCTAGAACAGCCGAGGCGCCTTTCTCTGGGGCAGAGCCAGAATGAGCGGCGACGCCCTCTATTCTGATGTGAAAATCACCCACGCCTTTCCGTGCCGTCTTTAGTGCACCACTTACGGCCATGGCAGGCTCAAGAACTAGCACAGCGGTGCTCTTCTTAGCCTCTCGCTCAATTATGGGCCGCGAGACGGGGCTGCCGACTTCTTCATCAGACGTAAAGAGGGCGACTACTTTTTTCTGCAGTGGCCAACCTTGCCAGAAGAGATGAGAAAGGGCAAAGAGAGTGATTACTGCTCCCGCCTTCATGTCGTAAATACCTGGCCCAAAAGCTAGGTCACCTTGAACGCGAAAGGGCCGGCGGGCGATTTCGCCCTTGTCCCACACTGTATCGAGGTGGCAGAGGATGAGAATTTGCTGCTCTCCACTCCCCCATGTCGCGCGCAGTTGATTACCACTCCCCTCACTGTGCATGACTTCTGCCAACCCGCCCCGCTCTGTCACAACCCCCCTGAGCCACTCTACCAGGGCGTCACAGGCTTCCTTGTCGTGTGAGGGAGACTCGTATTCCACCATGGTTTTTAGCAACTCTAACATCTCGGGCAACTGCGACTTAATTTGCGAAAGCATAGCCATCATCCCTTCTACTTGATGTAGTACAAACTTCCCCTAATCTACACTCTAGGGGCGATAAAAATTGCCAACTCGAGTTTGTGAAGTAAGATTGCTAGGACGGGCAGGATATCGCTTCCCCACAGCGAATTTTTGCAACGATAGCATTACAGTCGAATTCGGGAAACGAGGGATTGTTTTTTGAAAGTCAGAATATTTATCGTCCTCATGGCCGTAGCATTCTTAGCTGGATACCTGACTCTCAAGCAGAAGCAAAGCCACGATACTAGAGCGGACATTGAGTTGGCGGCCGGTGTCGAGGCAACCGTTACAACGGTTATGCAGAGCAAAGAGGAAGTGAGCATCTGGAGGCACGGCGATAGACTGGCCTATGAGGCTAACGGTCGAGTAGGCCTAGTCGCCCCGAGGGGCAAAGGGCAGCGCATCTATACTGCCAGTCAAGGGCAATTTGTGAGCGGGTCTTTGTCCTATGTCATCACTCGCGATGGCGGCGGTATCTATGTACACACTCGCCGCGGATCTTTTCTCTTGCCTAATTCTGCTGGCGAGAAACCCCCCTTTGGACACTTATGGTCTAACGGCCTCTTGTACTACACACTTTCTACCGAGGAAGCTGCCCATGAGGCCTTCCTTGGGCTGTTCGTTTACAATCCCGAGACCCAGACTAACACGGAACTTTTGGCTGGACAGGAGGGGTACAGCGCCACTTCCCTTGCTCTGTCGCCCGCCGAAAATGAGCTTATGTTAATCTTGCGCCCGAGTTTTAGGACAGGGGAATTACCTCTGCCGTCACATGTTTGGATTTACGACCTCGTTCTGCAGAAGGGCGAGCGCGTAGAAGTCCCGCTTTCTTCGAGCGACGAGGCCGGCAGGCCCAACTTAAGCGGCCCCTTAACTTGGGCGAGCGATAGCCTTGTAGCTGTAGGTCTAAGGAGCACCACAGATGATTCCTTTGCGGGGACGGCAGTGTATAGCTACAACGACGGCGAACTACGCTTAGCACGCGTTTTGCCCGACAAGCTGACCGTCATGGCTGTGATACAAGGAAGCAATCTCTTAGTACTTACTGAACTGCTGGGTATTGCGGGTGATGGCTCCTTCATAGAGCGTCAAATTTGGCTGTACGACCCTGCGACCGACCAGCTGACCACACTGATAGACCCGCCAAGTGGGCATAGTGTGGCGAGCGCCGCTTATCATGAGGCGAGCGGCTCCCTATTTCTGCTGCGGCAGACACTGCAGGAGGGCGAGGAACTAAGCCTAACCATCGGCTCTTTTGTCGACGCTAGCGGGAGGGAGACTCCCCTCTTCACGGCCCACGGCAAAGTCACCGAGGCTGTGTGGGTAGGCCACACCCTCTATGTCGTGATGGTAAAGCCCGAAGAGGGTTACAGATTAAAACGCATCACCTTCCCACGGCCTTAGGGCGTCAGGCTAGACCGGCCCTAACGCTGCAGACCCCGCGCCATGTGCGCTGGAACGGGCAGGACCGCATTAAGAGCGGCAGCGGCCTTTATCGCCCAGTGGGGGTCAGAGAGCAAGGCACGACCTACAGCAACCAAATCACAGTAGCCTTCCCGCAGGGCGAACTCCGCGAAATCTGGTGACTTGAGCAGTCCCACTCCAATAACTGGCAAGGGTACTGCTTTTTTTACAGCTTGTGCGAAGGGCAGTTGATAACCCGGCCACACTTCAGGCTGTGCAGGCAAATTGCCACCACTGCTAATATGTAGCAAGCTGATGCCTGCCTGGTACAAATCGTGACATACCTCGCCGAGTTCGCCTAGAGAATAGCCAAGGTCACTGTATTCACTCCCCGATAGCCGCACCGCCAAAACTACCTCTGGGGGGATAGAAGCACGGCAGGCGGCCACTACTTCTAACAAGAAGCGCCTGCGATTTTCGGCACTTCCTCCATACTGGTCATCCCTTAAATTAGATAGCGGCGACAAAAATTCGTGTATCAAGTAGCCATGTGCACCATGAATCTCAAGCACTTTGAAGCCCGCGTCGACAGCTCGCCGAGCCGCCTCGGCGAAAGCATGCACTATGTCCTTGATTTCCTCTGTAGACAGCTCCTCTGGCAGGCCCATCTCCGCAGAAAAGGCTAGACGTGTTGGCGCGACTCGACGTTGTACTCCTTTGCCCGCCTTGCGGCCAGCATGCGCCAATTGAATACCGGGCACCGCACCGTGCTCACTTACGGCCTGCGCCAGCCTTGTTAAGCCTGCCACCTGGTCGTCTGCCCACAGGCCAAGATCCGCGAGCGAAATACGTCCGTCCGCCAAAATGGCCGTCGCTTCGACAATTACGAGTCCCACACCACCTAGGGAGCGAGCTCCATAATGGGCTAAGTGGTAGGCTTTGACCTGCCCACATTCGTCAGACGCATACTGACACATGGGCGGCATCACCACCCGGTTGCGCAATGAGACGCCTTGAATAGCTAGGGGGCTAAACAAGAGAGAAGTGTTCATTTGACGCCCACCCTTCCTATCAAAATAGATATGCGGAATAATTCAACAAGCAAGCGGTAAATCCTGCAAGCCACAAGAGCCCTGTTAGTGCAAAAGGGCCGGCACCGCGACGCGCGGCACCGACCCTAGCACTTTCTTGCGTGCAGATGATAGTTTCTAGAAAAATAGCCTGATAATATAGGGGTTAATGACATTGATTAGCCACGCGCCGACAGGCGGGACGATGAAAATCGCTAATGGTAACGCACCATGGTTCTCTTTAATGCACTGCAAAGTAGCCATAGTAGATGCAGGATTCCCTAAGCTAAAGCCCGGCAGACCAGCAGCCACATAGGTCGCCAAAGTATTTCTCCCCATAATCCTGCCAACGCCATATACCGCTACGACCACGAGAAGGATCGAGTTGAACAATACCAGCAGTACACCTGTAAGTGTGATGTCGTGCAGCCCTTGCCAGGGGAGGGTGGCGAAAACAAAGGTCAAAAATAGCGACAAGCTGACATTGCCAAGCAAATTTACAGGAGGCAGGCTGACTTCCATCCACTTTGTTCTATCGAGAATCATCCGTAGTGCTAGACCCGCCACGAAAGCGCCGCCCACTGGTGAGAACCATTGCCCGAGCCCATGCTGGCTGGGCAGAAACCCTATCGCCATGGCCAGTGCAAAAATGAAGAGATAGCGTAGTAGATCGAGCGGTGTGAAAGCAGGTGCCGGCGGTTTCAGTGTCCCGGACAAATCGACCTTGCTCTTTAAAGCGACAAACACCTGGCCTCCGAGGAGAGTACCTACTAAAACGGCCAGCAGCGAAACCGCGTTAAGCTCAGGCAGTAAGTTTGCCGTACCACCTAGCTGCTGAAAGAGTGGGGCTAGGGTAGCATCGCCCATAAAGACGAGGGATCCATGCAGCAGTGTTTCTGCGGCAGACAAACCAAGCAGGCTCCCTACTAGCAAAGCCAGCAAGTTTTGCACTACCGCAACGCCAACTACTAGCAGCAAGAAAATGACTTGCTGTTTTACGCCCTGTGCTAAGAGGGCCCGATTAATGCGTAAACCAATAGAGGCAAAGAAGGCGGCAGCAAATATAGCGACTAAGGACATGTCTAAAGTTATGTTAAGTTGAGTCCTTACTAAGGCCAGAACCAGGCAGAGCGTTACTCCCCCCAAGAACGGAGCAGGCACATAATTGTTTTTGAGCAATGGAATGTGTCGCTGCAGGGCATAGCCGATCATGAGGAAGGCAAGTACAGTTGCAACGCTTTGTGCGGCATTTAGAGTAAATTGCATCACTGCCTACTCCAGTACTGAGGTTAGTTTTGCCGCGACAGAGGGATCTTGTAGCATCTGCTCCGCAACGAAGGCCGCCACCTCACCCGTAATATTTACACAGTGAGCTTTGCGCTCCGGCGAAGTAAAGACATAACCCTTGACTAGCACGCGACAACAAGTAGAGCCATAAACTTCCTTAACGTGGTCGTGCAGTTTCGCGGCCTCGCGGAAAATCCCCTCTGGCATCGGTTCACCATGTTTGCGGCCATAGGCCATGCCGAGAGCCATCGCGCCACCGCTGACAGCACCACATAGACAGCCTGACTTGCCAAGACCTATGGGGAATGCCGACGAGAGCTTAGTTATCTCGGCTGGAAAAGGCCAACCCAGTGCCTCGTTGATGGTATGGA